>Ga0102887_1000024_pt1 | contig 56652 bp, 49 predicted proteins | sample Colrivmet1550B02_FD_84504 | JGI IMG/M metagenome (GOLD analysis project Ga0102887, IMG submission 84504) | Estuarine microbial communities from the Columbia River estuary - metaG 1550B-02 | ecosystem: Environmental > Aquatic > Marine > Intertidal zone > Estuary | place: USA: Columbia River...
AAAACCACCCAATTTCTTGGGTGGCATCCATAACACAAAAGACTCTTATAAATTTTATTTACTGACTAATTCAAATAATTACAAAAACTTAAGTATTATTTTTTCACAATGATAAATTCACTTTTATTTAAAAAGGCTAAGCCATTCTCATCTTCTTGTATAACATTATCTTCTTCTTCACTAACAACTTCACTCTTATTGGTCCACTGATCACCACTATAGGTGTAAATATCACCACTAGTTTCATCAACATAAATATCTCCACCTTGAGGATTAGCGGGGTTGTCGTCGTCTGGTGCACCTGTTCCTCCGTCAATACTTACAGAACTTTGACTTCCCAAAGACATCCATTTAGAACCATCCCAAAAATAATACCCGGCTTTTAAATCATCTGAATTATTTGTATTGTAAACCAAAAGACTAACGATATTACCATTAGAAATGGTGTTGTTATCCGTTGTGCTTTGTAATGCTACTTGAGGAAGTAAAACACCCTTATCATCGGCTTTTACTTCTAATTGTGAAGACGCGTTCGGCTCTGCTGTTCCAATACCTACTTGCGAAAAACTATTTATTGAATAACAAAATGTTAATGTTAATAGTATAAGTTTTTTCATGTTCATTATAATTTAGGGGTTGTTTCATGTGAAAAATGAATTCAAATTTTATTAAAACTACATAGTGCAGCCAGTCTTAGGGCAAAGTACGAGCACAAGTGTTTAAAAAAAAACTGTCATGTAACAAACGGCTAATTGACGTAATAAATGGGTAGATTTACGTCATAAGTGGTAAAACTAAATCTAGTTTTTTAACGTTTTAGTGTTGTTTAATACAATCAAAATGAACAAAAAAAGCACAAAAACGTCAATTTCAATAACTTAGACTAAGCAAAGTGGTTATAGCTAATTCAAAAAACAATGAAAATACTACTCAATTAGACACGTATATAAATAAATGAAAGCGGTAAATTAAGTTAATTCAGATGGAAAATTATGGCTCAACAAATGCTGACTCCACTTACAGTGTGATGAGTGATATCTGGTTGAATAAAAACAAGTTGTCCATCATCTGATTTAGCCATCAAAATCATTCCTTGACTTTCAACGCCACGTAAATCGCGTGGCTTCAAATTACAAAGTACGGTGACTTTTTTACCAACAACAGCTTCTGGAGCATAGGCCTCAGCTATTCCCGATACTATAGTTCGAACTTCGGTTCCTGTGTCAACTTCAAGAACCAAAAGCTTTTTGGTTTTCGGCATTTTCTTTGCTGTTAGGATGGTCCCTACCCTTAGATCCATTTTCGAAAAGTCTCCAAAAGGAATGCTTGTTTTTTGAACTGCTGTTGTATTTTTTACAGCATTGGATTTCTTGCTTGCTTTGAGCAAATCGAGTTGTTCCTCAATTTCAGGATCTTCTATTTTAGTAAACAACAAAGACGGCTTTCCAATACAATGACCTGATGCCAATAAAGTGTGGCCTTGTCTAACATCTTGCCAACTAGGAATTGGATCCAATCGTAACATTTTCTGGAGTTTTTCTGCGGTGTGAGGCAAAAACGGCTCAGATAAAACTGAAAGACCTGAAGCAATTTGAAGCGCAGTATACATTATAGTTTGAACACGCTCAGGATTGGTTTTTATGACTTTCCAAGGTTCTTCATCAGCCAAATACTTATTCCCACTGCGCGCTAAGTTCATCAAGATTTGACTCGCCTCGCGAAAGCGAAAGCGCTCAAGAGATTGTTGAATTTCTTTTGGCGTTGTTGAAAGTTCGCCTAGTACGCCCTTGTCTGCAACAGTAAGCTCTTTTAATTGAGGAACTTTACCGCTGTAATACTTGTGTGTTAACACCAAAACTCTATTGATAAAGTTTCCGTATACAGCTACTAATTCATTATTGTTTCGTGCTTGAAAATCTTTCCATGTAAAATCGTTGTCTTTTGTTTCAGGCGCTGTTGCTGTAAGCACATAACGCAAAACATCCTGCTGATCGGGAAATGCCTTAAGGTAGTCAGGCAACCAAACAGCCCAATTTTTTGAGGTTGACAATTTTTGACCCTCTAAATTTAAAAACTCATTTGCAGGCACATTCTTGGGCAAAATATAACTTCCTTCTGCTTTGAGCATTGCCGGAAAAATGATACAATGAAAAACAATATTATCTTTTCCAATAAAATGCAACAAAGTAGTTTCCTCGTCTTTCCAATAAGGTTCCCAATCTTTTCCATTTGCACGAGCCCATTCTTTGGTAGAAGAAATATATCCAATTGGCGCATCAAACCATACATACAATACTTTTCCATCAGCACCCTCAACCGGTACAGGAATCCCCCAATCCAAATCACGTGTAACCGCACGAGGACGCAGACCATCATTGATCCAAGACATACATTGTCCATATACATTGGATTTCCAATCATGTTTATGTTCGGTACCTATCCACGATTGTAAAAACTCTTGGTGTTGATCAAGAGGCAGATACCAATGTTTAGTAGACTTTAATACAGGAACATTTCCCGAAATAGCTGACTTAGGTTCAATCAAATCTGTTGCGTTATGACTTGTCCCACAAGCTTCACATTGATCCCCATAGCTTTCTGTAAAACCACATTTTGGACAAGTCCCTAAAACAAATCGATCGGCCAGAAATTGTTGCGCTTCTGCGTCGTAGAGTTGATCTGTTGTTTCTTCTAAAAATGCGCCTTTATCATGTAAGGTTTTAAAAAAATCCGAGGCTGTTTCGTGGTGAATTTTAGATGATGTACGAGAGTAATTGTCAAAAGAAATCCCAAATTCTTTGAACGAATTTTCTATGATTTTATGGTATCGGTCCACCACATCTTGTGGACTGATCCCTTCCTTTTTAGCTTTTATGGTTATCGGTACACCATGTTCATCACTACCACAAATAAAGGCAACATCGTGCCCTTGTAAACGCAAATAGCGGGCATAGATGTCTGCTGGCACATAAACGCCGGCTAAGTGGCCTATATGGATAGGGCCGTTGGTGTACGGTAAGGCTGCGGTTAGGGTAAAACGTTTAGACATTTTTTCAGATTGTAAAGACAAAAGTACACAAATAAAGCAGCAATCTAAAACGGAACAATAGAGATTTTTATATCTTTACGAAAAGCCCTTAAAAATGTCTTTTAAAACACTAATATGGTTCGTGCTTTTGACCAGCTGTACATACAGTAAAACTCCGACTATGACAACTCAAAATCAATCATCAACTCCAAACATCAACTTCATTAAACCTGACTATTTAAAAAAAGGAGATCGGGTTGCCATAGTGGCTCCAGCAGGTACCCTACAAGGTCGCCATAAAGCTATTGAAAAAGCTGAATCATTGCTTAAAGAATGGGGATTGGTGCCCATTCTAGGGCAACATTTATTTGTCCAGAATAATCATTTTGCAGGAAAAGACAGTGAACGATTAAGCGACTTTCAATGGGCTTTGGATAGCGCCGAAATCAAGGCGATGTGGTGTGCAAGAGGAGGGTATGGAACTACCCGTATCATTGATGATTTGAATTTTGATCGCTTTAAAAAAGCTCCAAAATGGATCATTGGTTATTCAGATATTACAGCCATACACAATAAACTATATGGACTTGGCTATGAAAGCATTCATGGAATGATGCCTGTCAATGCAGAAGAAGATTACGAGTCCATAACGCCATCCCTTGAGTCTTTAAAAGCAAGTCTTTTTGGAGATTTGTCAAAATATACTATTGCGGTCAATAGCAACAACCGAATCGGTAAAGCTAATGGTGTCTTAACAGGCGGAAACCTAACGCTTTTGTCAGCACAATTGGGAAGTACTACACAGCTAAACACCAAAGGAACAATCTTGTTTATTGAAGAAACCGGAGAGTATAAGTACCATATAGACCGTATGCTCCAAAGCTTGAAACGCGCTGGTTATTTCGAAGAATGCTCTGGGGTTATTGTAGGAGATTTAAGCAAAATAAAAGCTAATCCAATGGCTTGGGGCAGTAGTGTAGAACAACTTATTATTGATGCTTTAAAACAATATAAATTCCCCATTGCCTTTGGGATTCCTGCTGGACACGAACTCGATAATCGCGCACTAATTTTTGGACGAAAAATCGCCTTAAATGTTACCCCAAATAAAACAGAAATCGCTTTTGAATAACACAACCACTCATGACCCCATCCTATCAACTCGGCCAAAAGGGCGAAGCCATAGCCGCAGCACATTTAATCAAAAAAAATACTGTATTCTTGAAAAAAACTTTCGCTACCGAAAAGCTGAAATAGATCTTATTGTACGTCAAAATAACTTAGTTATTGCTGTTGAAATAAAAACAAGATCAAGCTCGTTTTTTGGAGCACCAGCATCATTTTTAAAATATAAACAACAACAAAGAATAGTTGAAGCACTTGACTACTACATTAGACAGAATAATTTAGAGGTAGAAGTGCGCTTTGACACCATCAGTATAGTGAAAACAAAGGAAGGATTTGAAGTTGAACATATTGAGAATGCTTTTTATCACTTTTAGATAAAATATTCAACGATCAACTCGCGATACTGCGCAAATAAGTCAACCCTTGTTGAACGGACTTGACATTGCTAAATGTAAGCAAAAGGCGTAAACCACCACGAGTTTGTTTCTCTTTCAAAGTGCAGGATTTGGAATTATTTTGAACATAGTTCAGAATTTTCGAAAATTGTACAGAATCAAAAAATCCACTGCTTTGATCAGGAACAAAGTAGCCTACCATTTTGTGTTGTTTCATCAAAATCTTTTCCAACCCAAATTGCATTCCAATCCATTTCATTTTTACGCTGTCAAAAAGATCAATTACTGCTGTTGGTAAAGGCCCAAATCGGTCTATAACTTCCCGCTCAAATGCAGTCAATTGCTTATCGGTTTTTAAATTATTTAGAGTTGTATATAACCTCAAACGTTCAGTAACATTATTCACATAATCATCTGGAAACAATAGCGAGAAATCTGTGTCTATAGTCAATTCTTTGACATACGATTTGGTAAGTTGATCGGTCTTGAATAGGTGCTCAAATTCGTTTTCCTTTAGCTCATCAATGGCCTCATTTAAAATTTTCTGATACGTCTCAAAGCCAATGTCGTTAATAAAGCCACTTTGTTCTCCACCCAATAAGTCTCCTGCTCCACGAATTTCAAGATCTTTCATCGCAATATTAAATCCGCTCCCTAAGGCCGTATATTGTTCTAAAGCACTAATACGCTTACGCGCATCGTTAGTCATGGCATGGTAATCCGGAGTGATGAAATAACAAAATGCTTTTTTATTACTACGTCCCACACGACCACGCATTTGGTGCAAATCACTAAGGCCAAAATTATTAGCATTATTGATGAAAATGGTATTGGCATTAGGAACATCTAGTCCACTTTCTACTATGGTCGTACTGACCAAAACATCAAAAGCACCATCCATAAAATCAAGCATGAGTTGTTCTAGTTTTTTACCGTCTAGTTGCCCATGTCCAACAGCGATTTTTGCATCAGGAACTAGTCGTTGAAGCATCCCCGCTACCTCTTTAATATTTTCTATTCTGTTATGAATAAAAAATACTTGTCCAGCACGTTGAATTTCATAACTAATAGCATCTCGAATTATGGCCTCATTTAAGCGAATAACCTGACTCTCAATTGGAAAACGATTTGGGGGTGGAGTTGTGATGACTGATAAATCGCGTGCAGCCATCAAGCTAAATTGAAGGGTTCTGGGAATGGGGGTCGCTGTCAAGGTAAGGACATCAACATTCTCCTTCAATGTTTTTAATTTTTCTTTTACTGCAACACCAAATTTTTGTTCTTCATCCACAATCAAAAGTCCTAAATCTTTAAATTGTACTGCTTTATTTACCAATTGATGGGTTCCTATCACAATATCTAAAGTGCCATCAGCCAATTGTGTCAATGTTTCACGTTTTTGTTTGGTAGTCTTGAATCGATTTAAATAATCTACTGTAACAGGAAATTCTTTAAAACGTTTTTTAAAAGTTTTGGCATGCTGAAATGCTAAAATTGTCGTTGGGACCAAAACTGCCACTTGCTTTCCGTTATCCACAGCTTTAAATGCAGCACGAATAGCCACTTCAGTCTTACCAAAACCAACATCCCCACAAACCAAGCGATCCATTGGCCTTTCGCTTTCCATGTCTCTTTTGATGTCGGCCGTAGCCGTTATTTGATCAGGGGTATCTTCATATACAAAGGACGACTCCAGCTCCAGCTGCATAGCAGAATCAGAACGGTATTGGAACCCTTTTTGGAGTTTGCGCTTAGCATACAGCTGAATCAGGTTGAACGCAATGTCTTTAACTCGTGATTTTGTTTTTTGTTTGAGTACTTTCCAGGCCTTACTGCCAAGTTTATAAATCTTGGGGGGCTTTCCATCTTTACCATTAAATTTGGTGATTTTGTGCAACGAATGGATACTCAAATACAATACATCTCGTTCGCCATAATACAACTTTATTGCTTCCTGAAGCTTTCCATTAACATCAATTTTTTTGAGTCCACCAAATTTCCCAATTCCATGATCAATGTGGGTAACATAATCGCCCACCTCCAGGCTGTTTAAATCACGTAAAGTGATGGCTTGTTTTTTGGAAAATCCGTTTTTTAATTGAAATTTATGATAGCGCTCAAAGATTTGATGATCGGTGTAACACACAATTTTGTTATCATGATCGATAAAGCCTTGATACAACGAAAGAACTATAGTGTTGTAATGAACAACAGATTCTTGGTCTTCAAATATGTCATGAAAACGCTGAGCTTGCTGGGAATTTGCACAACATATTATAGTGTTGTATCCTTCGTTATGCTGCTGATTCAAATCTTGAATCAACATATTGAACTGTTTATTAAACGAAGGCTGAGGGCTACAATTGAAATGTATTAATGAATCCGGAGAAACCGAAAAAAGAACGTCGGAACCAAACTCGACAACAGAAAAATCGGACAACTTAGCTTCAAAATCAACTGAGGAACAAAATAAATCAGAAGGGTGACTAAACGCTACACTAGAATCTTTCTTTTCAAAAGCTGAAGTCGCTTTATCAAACAGTTGGTCCATTACGACTAGAAGTTCGGGCAAAGCTGAAGTAAACAATATGGTATCCTTTGAAATATAATCCAAAAAGCCAATCCGATTTTCGTCTTGATGCTTGTGCTCTATATTGGGAATAATTTGAAGTGATGTATGCGTATTTAATGAAAGTTGTGATGCAATATCAAATGTTCGTATACTATCAACATCATCGCCAAAAAACTCAATTCGGTAGGGGGTATCGTGTGCAAATGAAAACACGTCAACAATTCCACCGCGCACAGAAAATTCCCCGGGTTCAGTTACAAAATCAACCCGCTTAAAGTGGTACTCAAACAAAATAGTATTAATGAATTCAATACTCAACTCATCACCTGATTTAATTTTAAAAGTATTTCTATTCAATTCTTTTTTGGACAGTACTTTTTCAAAAAGAGCCTCGTGGTAGGTTACCAGTAAAACCGGTTTTTTTCTGCTGTTTATTCTATTGAGGACCTCAGCACGAAGCAAAACATTTGCATTGTCTGTCTCATCAATTTCATAAGGCCTACGATAACTTCCAGGATAAAAGAGTACATCATCTGCAGGCAAAATCAACTCAAGATCATTTAGGTGAAATGCCGCTTTTTCTTTAGACTCAAAAACCACTAAGAATGGCTTTTGATGCTGTTGAAAAGAAGCAGCTAAATTAAATGATAGCGCAGAGCCAACAATGCCTTTAAGCTGAGTTTTTTGTTGACCAACAGACATACGCTCGCTCAGTTTTTGAAGGACCAAAGACTGTGCAAATTTTTGAGAAAGCTGTTGTTTACTCAATTAAAAATAATTTGCGCAAATATAAAATATTTAGACTGAGCACAAGGGATGATTCAACTTGAAAACTCAAAATATTGTGTTAAATATTGAAAAAATATGTACGTTTGTGTTCTACAAAAAATTAAATATGAATTTTTCAGAATTATTTAGCAGTGGCTTTAAAAAACGCAATCAAGACCATTTTGCATCTATCATAAGAATTGCAATGGGTGACGGAATCATTACGGACGAAGAAAAAGAGTTTATGGACCGCTTGGCTCAAAAATTAGAAATTTCCAGCGCTGTTTATCCGGAAATAATAAAAAACTACAACGCTCACCCCATTAACCCACCAGCGTCATTAGATCAACGTCTGGAACGTCTATTTGACCTCGCGCGAATTGTTTATGCAGACCATATCAAGGATGAAGATGAAGTGCGGCTATTGACTAAAATTTCTATTGGTCTAGGCTATACTACAGATACCGAATCTGTTGTAAATAAAGCCCTGAAAATTGTAGCAGATCCTTCAGTCAATGTTGAAGAATTTAAAGAGCGGATGCAGCTCTAGAAAACATGGGAATATTAGTCTATATCCTTTTTGCGCTCACCGATAACACGCATCAAACCTTCTTGAGCTACGGAAGCAACTAGTGATCCATTTTGATCAAAAATACTACCCCTTGAAAACCCCCTAGAATTTGAGGCGCTGGGGCTATCAATAGAATACAAAAGCCATTGACTCAAGTCAAAATCTCTGTGAAACCATATGGCATGATCTAAACTTGTATAAAAAACCTCCTTTGTGTTGAGTACCTCACGGTGTGGCATAGAGGCAGGACGCAGAATATTGTAATCTGATGCATAAGCCAAAAGCTGGTGCTGCAAAGGTTTATTTTCTCCTATTTTCTCTAGCGTTTTAAACCAAATATTATCAAATGGCGGGCTATTCTTTACCAACTTAGATAGCATATCATCCACTGGTTTAAACTGGAATATTTTAGGTAAAGATGCTTTGTAGCGTTTATATGTGGTTGGTAAAATAGTTTTAAACTTCTCAATCTGTTCTTCGCTTTTAATAAGATTTTGAGGAGGAAGAACATTCGGCATTGCAATTTGATGATGAACACCATCTTGGACCTTTTGAAACGATGCCGACATATTGAAAATCGCTTTTTCATTTTGAAAAGCCACTACTCTGCGAGTGGTAAAGCTACCACCATCTCTTATTACATCTACCTCATATTTTATGGGAATATCGAGATCACCACCCAAAATAAAGTAAGCGTGCATGGAATGTACAAAACGGTCGTTGGGTACAGTTTGGTAAGCTGCGTGAAGCGATTGGGCTAAAACTTGTCCGCCAAAAACACGGCCCCATGGAGCTCTATAATTGCTGCCTATAAATGTATTTTCATTGATTTTGTTGAGTGTAATCAGCGCGATGAGATCAGAAAGGGCGTTCATTTTAAAATTTTAATACAAAAATATGAATTTGATTATTTTTTAAAATAAAATTAAACTTAATAATGTGTTAATTTTGTGTAACAAAAAAGACGTTAATTCGTCTATTTATAAAAAGTATTTTATGGATATTTTACTAATTCTCATAGCTTTATTACTCATGCTTTTGGGTATTATTGGTAGCTTTTTACCGGTACTTCCTGGCCCAATTACGAGTTGGTTTGGATTTCTTTTGCTTTACTTTTCACCCCTCATTGAGTTGAGTAAGAAGTTTTTAATCATCACCCTAATTATTGCTATTACCATATGGGTACTCGACTACTTTATCCCTGCCATGGGTACAAAAAAGTTTGGCGGTTCTAAATCAGGCATGATTGGAACAATGATGGGCCTTTTTATTGGGTTATTTTCACCCATCCCAGGAGGTATTATAATTGGCCCCTTTGTTGGCGCACTAATCGGAGAATTACTTAATAAATCAGACACAAAAACAGCTATGCGTGCAGCATTTGGATCGTTCTTGGGGTTTTTAACCTCAACTTTTATTAAGTTTTTGGTCGCTATCATATACTTTGGCTTGTATATTTCAATTCTTTGGGATCACAAAACAGTTTTTTTCAACGGCTAGATTATTTAACAAAAAATTTCATAAGTACATCAATTAATTAAGCTAATTTGCTATCATTATTACTTTAATAACCATTTTTATGAACAATTATTTTTATCTACTAATTTGCAGCATCATGCTGTTCTCTACTCCGCTAACTGCCCAAGACGAAGCGTCAGTTTATGACTACAACCTAGCATTCGGACACGGATTTTACTCCAAAAACGGAACAGCAACTAGATCAGCTAGCGGCAAGCCAGGACATGCTTATTGGCAGAACAGTGCCGATTATAAAATTGACATTCGTCTGAATGAAGACACCAAGTATTTTACTGGATCTGAGGTTATTACCTACACCAATAACAGTCCGGACGAGTTGGATTTTTTGTGGGTCCAGGTTGATCAAAACTTATTTAAAAAAGACTCAAGAGGAAATGCCATAATCCCACTAAGCGGAAGTCGAAATGGTGCCAAAGGTCAGGAATTTGATGGCGGATATGACATTGGTAAAGTTAGCGTGTTTTATGACAATGACAGAAAAAGACGAAAAGACGCCCGTCGTCAAGTCAATGTTAAATATGATATTTATGACACTCGAATGAAAATCTTATTGCCAAAACCATTGGCTGCAAATGGGGGTAAAATATACCTAAATATTGATTTTTCTTTTACATCACCAGATTATGGATCAGATAGAATGGGCGTTTTGGAAACAAAAAATGGACGCATTTTCAATCTGGCACAATGGTACCCGAGAATGTGTGTTTATGATGACGTTTCAGGTTGGAATACATTACCTTATTTAGGCGCAGGAGAGTTTTATTTAGAATATGGAACATTTGATGTTCATATTAACTCACCAGCCGACCATCTTGTCGTTTGTTCAGGTGAGTTACTCAATCCAGAGGACGTGTACACTGATACTCAACTCAAACGTTTAGAAAAAGCAGCAAAAAGCGATGAAACTGTACTTATTCGTTCAGTTGATGAAATTAATGATCCAAATTCCAGACCTAAAGACAAAGACCGACTAACTTGGAAATTTAGAATAGAAAACTCAAGAGATGTTGCATGGTCCTCATCAAAAGCTTTTATAATGGATGCTGCACGTATAAACCTACCTAGTGGAAAAAAATCCATGGCTATTTCAGTATACCCAGAAGAAAGCAACAGTATGGATTCTTGGGCACGTTCTACGGAATATACCAAAGCGTCTATAGAACACTATTCCGAAAAATGGCTAGAATACCCTTACCCTGCAGCCATAAATGTTGCAGGAAATCAAGGGGGCATGGAATATCCAGGTATTGTATTTTGTAGCTGGAAAAGTAAAAACGAAAGATTATGGGGCGTAACCGACCATGAGTTTGGACACATTTGGTTTCCTATGATTGTTGGTTCTAACGAACGCCTACATGCTTGGATGGACGAGGGGTTCAACACCTTTATTAACTCACTAAGTACAGATGTTTTCAATGACGGCGAATACAAGGAACGCAAGCGTAATATGCATCGATTTTCTGGAATGTTGGTCAACGACCGAATGGAACCTATCGCTACACCCCCAGATAATTTAAAAGAACGCAACTTGGGCCTTTTGGCCTACTATAAACCAAGTGCTGGATTGGTCATGCTCCGTGAACATGTTTTGGGTAAAGAGCGTTTTGATGAAGCCTTTACCGCGTACATCAAGCGGTGGGCTTATAAACACCCTACCCCTGAAGACTTCTTCAGAACCATGGAAAACGTAAGTGGGGAAGAGTTGAGTTGGTTCTGGCGTGGATGGTTTATTCACAATTGGAAACTTGACCAAGCGATTAAACGAGTAAAATATGAAGACGGAGACCCTACAAAAGGGGCAATTGTAACCATAGAAAATCTTAAGCAAATGCCTATGCCAGTGATCTTAGAATTTACCACCGTCAGTGGAACAAAATCAAGACATAGCCTGCCCGTTGAAATATGGAAACGCAACAAAAAATGGACGTTCAAATATGAATCAACAGAAGAACTTAAAAGTGTAGTCGTGGATCCTGATTATGTTCTTCCTGATGTTGATTCGAGTAACAATCGCTGGACACCTGAAATAGCTGCAGAAAATGCAGAAGATTTAACGCCTTATTTTGGTGATTATACTTCAGCAGCATTTCCAATGGTTATTAATATTTCTGAGCAAAGTGGTGAATTAGTAGCAAAAGCAGAAGGGCAACCTGCCTTAGCGCTGACCAATGATGGTGGGGGTAAATTTATTTCTGATGAAGCTGGGCTTGAAATGCAATTCAATTCCGACAACTCTGGCTTTGAATTGAATATTGGTGGTCAAGTTTTTGAATTCAATAAAAAATAAAAATTAGAATAAAATAAAAAAAAGCGACTTACACGAGTCGCTTTTTTTTGTTGTAAAACGAAATTTATTTATGGTTTTTCATATATTTATATTCTAACTTTAAATTAACCACTAAAATGAAAAAACAACTTTTACTTACTTTGTTAGCAGTACTTACACTTTCGTGCACTAACACTCAGAAACAAGAATCTACTCAAAGTCAAATTGGATTTGAAATTGCTGATGATGGCACTAAACTTCCGCTGTATGCCGGAGCATTGTCAACTGTTGAACTTTGGGAAAAATACATCAAGGCCCACAATGATAGAGATTTAGACGCCATTCGTGAAATGAATGCTGAAAATTTTAAAGCTTATGGTCCTAATGGAGAAATTATTGATGGCACAGATGCACACATTGAATTTTTGGCAACTTGGTTCGAAGCAGCCAATCCAAAATGGAAGTCAAATTATTTCATTGCAAATAAGTTTACGAACCAAAAAGACAAGCTTCGCGAATGGGTAACTTCTGGACATGAAGTTAGCATGACTGTTGAAGGTGAAACAATCGAAGTAGGTCAAGTTCATGATGCACTTATCGTAGACGGCAAAATTCAAATGTTTTATGTTTATGAGATTGCCAAAGCATCAAGTGAAGAAGAATAAAACGATCGTTGAGGTCCAACTACAAAACGTCTCAGAAATGAGGCGTTTTTTTTATAAATCTATCTTAAAATTTAATCTAAAAACTACTGCTTTACTTATTTTTACACGTCAAAAAAATGGTGAGGTGAAAAATGCTAAAATTAATATCGTTTGGTTGAAACGTGATTTGCGCACACAAGATCACGAACCCTTATTCAATGCAGAAAACTCAAAAATCCCGTTCCTCATAATCTATATCTATGACATTCAATTACTAAAGCATCCAGATACAAGTATTCGTCACCTGCAGTTTATTTACCATTCCATAAAAGCGGTAAATAAAATCTTAGAATCATCAAATGCATCTGTTTCTATTTTTTATGGGAATTCGTTAGATATTTTTGAATTTCTATACACAAAATTCGATATCCAAACTATTTTTAGCCATAACGAAAGTGGTACAGAACGGTCTTGGTTGCGTGATAAAAGCATTTCAAAATTTTGTGAGCAATACAATATTTTATGGCAAGAATCCCAACAAAACGGAGTTGTTCGTGGACTAAAAAACAGAGCAAATTGGGCAAAACTATGGAATGATTTTATGGGCAAGCCACAAATCAACAACTCCTATAGTAGAACTAAAGAAATCAATATAGAGCATCCTTTTGTTATACCTGAAAAACTTAAAAAAAAACTAAACCACTATCCAAAATCATATCAGCCCGCTGGTGAGAATATGGGCTGGCGCTATTTAAGTTCATTTCTTGAGGATAGAGGAGTCAATTACCAAAAACACATATCTAAACCCACTGAAAGCAGAGTCAGTTGCAGCAGACTTTCTCCTTTTTTGAGTTGGGGTAATTTAAGCATAAGGCAAGTATTTCAGTATGTGAATATGCATCCTAACGCTCAAAAAAGAAAGCGGGTGTATTCGGCGATGTTAACTAGGTTACATTGGCATTGTCATTTTATTCAAAAATTTGAAATGGAATGCAGCTATGAAACACAATGCATCAACGCTGGTTATGAGTTATTGGAACGAAACACTAACGCCACCTATTTAAAGGCTTGGAAAATGGGAATCACTGGGTACCCGCTAGTTGATGCATGTATGCGAGCACTTGAGCAAACAGGATGGATAAATTTCAGAATGCGTGCGCTCTTAGTATCGTTTTTAACGCTAAACCTTGATCAAGATTGGCGCGATGGTGTATATCATTTGGCACGCTTATTTATAGATTACGATCCTGGAATTCATTATCCACAATTTCAAATGCAGGCCGGTACGACTGGCATCAATACCATTCGACTATACAACCCTGTAAAAAACTCTATTGAACAAGACCCACACGGAATTTTTATAAAAAAATGGGTGCCAGAGCTCAGTAATGTACCCAAAGAATACATCCATGAACCATGGAAAATGAGCGCCATGGAACAGGAATTTTGTGGGGTTATTATTGGAGACCTATATCCACTACCCATCGTAAATTTAGAAGAAAGTGCACGAGCTGCTCGCGAAAAAGTTTGGGGACACCGCAAACACCCGTTGGTGCAAAAAGAAAATAAAAGAATATTAAAAAAGCACGTTAAAAAACGTTAACGAAAAGACATAAAAAAAGCCCTCCGTTTTACAGGAAAGCTTCTCACTGGTTTTGTCACAAACCACGGGTAATCTTGTGATTACCTCAACACAACTCGTTTAAGAACTTTTGCGTCTTGCTTAAAGAACTTTGCGGTCTGGACGGGACTCGAACCCGCGACCCCCTGCGTGACAGGCAGGTATTCTAACCAACTGAACTACCAAACCGTTGCTTAAAGCGAATGCAAATATACATTGCATTTTTAATACGGCAAATGTTTTTGATTTATTTTTTACAAAAATTTATTGCGTTTTTGAAAGAAAGTGAGCATGATTTTTTCGAAGCCTCTACGGATGTCAACAGGGACATAATTAATATTGTATTGATCACATTTTCCTTTAAGCGCATGCACATAATCTAACATTGAAGTCTTGTATTGCTCTTGAACAATTTCTGGAAAAAGATCTATAGAAGCTCCAGTCTCTACGTCGACAAAATGTTTTGGTGTGCTACCAAACTCAAAATCATATTCTGTGTTTTTATCGTAGACATGAAAAAGTATCAATTCATGTTTGTTATACTTCAAATGACGTAAGGCTTCAAACAATTCTTTTGAGTCTCTACTGGATTGAAACATATCTGTAAAGAGAATAATCATGGAACGACGATGCAATTGTTCTGCAATTTGGTGCAGCACCTCATACGTTTGTGTTTTCAACGCCTTTGGCTTCGACAAAGCAAGAGTTTCCAAAGTATTGAGCAGCATTTGAAAATGACGTTCATTCCCTTTTTCGGGAGCATAAAAACTATGGCTGTCATCATAGAGACTGAGTCCAGCAGCATCGCGTTGTTTTTTGAGAATTTGTAATAAAACAGCAGACGCTAATGCTGAAAATTCAGCTTTGTTGTACACTAGTTTTGGGTGCTCCTTTTTATTTGGGTAATACATTGATGAACTCTGATCAATTATAATATGGCAGCGCATATTAGTTTCCTCATCATAGCGCTTAGTGTACAATTTATCGGTTTTTGCAAAAAGTTTCCAATCAATATGTCGTGTACTATCACCGCTGTTGTAAATTTTGTGTTCAGCAAATTCTGCCGAAAATCCATGAAATGGACTTTTATGCATTCCAGAAATAAAACCCTCTACAATAGATTGCGCTAGAAGTTCAAACTCTGAAAATTTAGCAGTATGTTTTTGTTGCTGTTGAAAACTCATTCCCTCTAAGCTAAAAAAGGTTTGCCACATGGGCAAACCTTTTATTATTTAATATTTGTAAGAAGTTTATAACAAGGCGTCAATTGCATCTGTATAACTTGCTTTTGGGGCTACGCCTACCTGGCGTCCAACAACCTCTCCGTTTTGAAACACCAAAACCGTAGGGATATTTCTAACGCCGTATTTAGCAGCAAATTCTTGGTTTGCATCAACATCAACTTTGCCAACAACAGCCTTATCTGCATACTCCGCACTAATCTCGTCAATGATCGGACCTACCATGCGGCAAGGGCCACACCAAGCTGCCCAAAAATCAACCATGACGGGCTTACTACTGTTAAGAACTGTTTCTTCAAAATTTGCGTCTGTTATTTCTAATGCCATAAGATTTAATTTAAATATAAATACAAATTTAATTAAAAAAATGAGTACTTTATCCAATACTTAATTTGTTTTTCTTATGGTTAAATTGGTAATGTTGATATAACTAATTCAACTTGTAATATATATTCTGACTTTGAAGTTCATTTAAAAGTTCTTGAGAAATTTGCACTTTTTGTTTTCTGCTTTTCAATTCTACTTTTAATTCTTCTTCATCGTCATATACAACAAAATTAAGGACATGCTTTCCTTTGTGCATGCGGAGTAAGTCCTGAATTTCTGTAATTTTATCCTCGGTTAATCCTTTGATACTCAATTGAATTGATAATTTTTTAGCATAGGCATCCATAACATCGTGCAACAATTGGAAATTATTGAATTGTAAACGCGGTTCGCCTTTTTTACCAGTTTCTCTATTGGTCCAACCTTCGCGAACAAATGAGCGAACATAGACAAAATTGTTAAGCATTAGAAAATGTCTAAACTTAAGATATTCTTCACCAAAAATTCGAAACTCATGACTATTGGTGTAGTCTTCAATAGTGAAACTCGCCCAACCTTTTCCTTGCCTACTAACTCTGTGTTGCACATCGGTCACAACACCTCCAAAGGTTATTTCTTTATTGATGAGTGGAGTCATATTTTGAAAGTAAGCTACAGTTCCATTGCAAAAATTTTCCATTTCTATTCGAAAATCATCCAAAGGATGCCCTGAAATATAGATACCGACTACTTCTTTTTCACGAGCCAATTTTTCCATAGTACCCCATGATTCGCAGGCGGGTAATTCTGGCTCAGGGAATTGTACTTCACTGGCTTCACCAAATAAACTAACTTGCGCAGAGTTTTTATTTTCTTGGTATTTATTGGCAAATTTTATAGTTTTTTCTAAAAAGGTAACCCCATCCCCTTCATCATAAAAATACTGAGCGCGGTGGGTATTGGAAAAACAATCGAAGCCCCCAGCGTTTGCTAAATTCTCAAAGGCTTTTTTATTGGCTGCACGCAAATCAATTCTTTTTGCTAAATCGAAAATTGATCGGTAGACCCCCTCTTTTTTCCGTTCATCAACAATCGTTTTTACAGCACCATGCCCAACGCCTTTAATAGCCCCCATACCAAAGCGAATGGCATTGTCCTTATTAACCGAAAATTTATAATAACTCTCGTTAACATCTGGCCCAAGGACATTCATTCTCATACGTTTGGCCTCCTCCATAAAAAAGGTCACTTGCTTAATGTCGTTCATGTTATTAGACAAAACTGCTGCCATGTACTCAGCAGGATAGTGTGCCTTGAGATAAGCTGTTTGATATGCAATCCACGCATAACATGTAGAATGTGATTTATTGAAGGCATAGCTAGCAAATTTCTCCCAGTCGGTCCAAATTTTTTCTAATTTCTCAACAGCCAAACCTTTAGCGCTAGCTTGTGCAATAAATTTAGGTTTCATTTTGTCCAGAACAGCTTTTTGTTTTTTTCCCATCGCCTTGCGCAAGACATCAGCTTCACCTTTGGTGAAATCAGCAAGTTTTTGAGACAGTAGCATTACTTGCTCTTGGTATACAGTTATCCCATAAGTTTCGTTCAAAAACTCCTCCATCTCAGGAAGATCATATGAGATGTCTTCATCGCCGTGTTTTCTTCGAATAAAACTAGGAATATACTCTAAGGGTCCAGGGCGATATAGCGCATTCATGGCAATTAAATCAGCAAATACTGTAGGTTTTAGGTCGCGCATGTGTTTCTGCATTCCAGGTGATTCGTACTGAAATATACCTACAGTTTCTCCTCTTTGGAAGAGCTCATAAGTCGCCACATTATCCAAAGGAAAATTTTCAGGATCTAATTCAATGCCATGCTTTGCTTTAACAATTTTGACAGTATCCTTGATGAGCGTTAAGGTTTTTAAGCCCAAAAAATCCATTTTCAATAGCCCTGCATCTTCTACAACCGAATTGTCAAACTGTGTGACATACAATTCCGAATCTTTTGCTGTAGCTATTGGAACATAATTGGTAATATCCCCGGGTGTAATGATGACCCCACAGGCATGAATTCCTGTATTTCTAAGCGATCCCTCCAATACTTTGGCTTGATTGACAGTTTCCGCTTCAAGATCATCTCCTTCTGAAATATTGAGCAATTGATTGATAAGTTCCATGTCCTCCGCGCGAAACTTTTGTTTGAGAACTTTCTCATCTTCACCAAAAATTTTATTGAGCTTTGACATGTTAGGGACGAGCTTTGCTATGCGGTCAGCATCACCAAGTGGCAAATCCAATACACGAGCGGTATCTCTAATAGATGACTTTGCAGCCATAGTTCCGTAAGTCACAATTTGTGCAACCTGATTTGAACCGTATTTGTTTATCACATAATCCATCACACGCCCTCGACCTTCATCATCAAAATCAATATCAATATCGGGCATACTCACACGATCAGGATTCAAAAAACGCTCAAAAAGCAAGTCGTACTTAATGGGATCTATATTAGTAATCCAAAGGCAATAGGCCACTACTGATCCTGCAGCAGATCCACGACCTGGCCCTACAGAAACATCCATGTTTCGGGCCTCACGAATAAAGTCTTCAACAATCAAGAAATAGCCAGGATAACCTGTTTTTTCTATCGTCTGAAGTTCAAAATCTAATCGTTCTTTAATTTCATCTGAAAGAGTTCCGTAGCGTTTTTTAGCACCTTCGTAAGACAAATGACGGAGGTAAGCATTTTCGCCGTGATTTGTACCCTCTACTGCGTCACTAGGATGCTCAAACTCTTTGGGAATATCAAATTTTGGAAGCAGGACTTCTCGAGCAAGTTCAAAAGACTCAACTTTATCCACTACTTCCTGTATATTGAGAATAGCTTCAGGCAGATCACTGAAGAGCTGTTTCATCTCGTCAGGCGATTTGAAAAAATATTCTTGGTTGGGTAATCCGTAACGGTAACCTCGTCCACGTCCAATGGGGGTTGCTTGCTTTTCTCCGTCTTTTACACACAACAAAATATCGTGGGCATTGGCCTCGGTTTGGTCAATATAATAAGTGTTGTTTGTCGCCAATAGTTTAATCTTATGCTTTTCAGCAAAGTTGATTAGAACTGCATTGACATGGTCTTCGTCTTGCTGACCATGACGCATCAACTCAATATAAAAATCTGCTCCAAATTGTGCTTTCCACCACAACAGCGCTTCTTCGGCTTGATGCTCACCAACATTTAGAATTTTGGACGGTACCTCACCATACAAATTACCTGAAAGTACAATCAAATCATCTTTGTATTGTTCGACAATTTTACGGTCGATACGCGGCACATAATAAAAGCCATCGGTAAAGGCCATGGAAGACATTTTGACCAAATTTTGATAACCCTTTTTGTTTTTGGCTAGAAATACCATTTGATAGCCATTATCTTTTTGTGATTTGTTGCTGTGGTCTTCACAAACAAAAAATTCACAGCCCACAATGGGTTTGATGGGCTTTTGATTAAAAACCTCGCCTGCGGCTTCGGCTTCTTGTTTGCGTTGTGCCAAAGACTTGTTGTATAGCCCAATTTCTTTAACAAAGTGAAAGGCCCCCATCATGTTTCCGTGATCGGTAAGCGCAACTGCTGGCATAGCTGCATCAGCAGTAGCTTTTACTAATTTTTTTATACTAATGGTCGATTGTAAAATCGAAAATTGAGAGTGGTTATGTAAGTGTACCACTGGAGCATCAGCCAATTCAGTCGAAATTTCGCTAGTGCTTGGCGGTGCATTTTGTTCTTGTTTTTTGGTTTGTTCAACAAGTTTAGCCGCAGATTTTTTTAGATTGATATGCTTGAGCCCCAACGGCGCAACACGATCTGGGTTTTGGGCTTGAAATTGTGAAACATAATCGGGGGCAGCTTGCAACTGGTCTGCGGTATAGATGCCCTGACGCAAAAGCTCCAAAAAACAACGTGTGGTGGCCTCGACATCGGCGGTGGCATTGTGTGCTTCCGCAAAGGGCGTGTCAAACAATTTTTGGTGCAACTCCGTAAGCGTAGGCAATTTGAATTTGCCGCCACGACCTCCTGGCAACTGACAAAGACTTGCTGTGGTTTCGGTACAAGTGTCCAATACCGGCATGCTGTTGAGCGGCGTTTCCACCTGCATGCGGTGGTATTCGCAGCCCATAATATTGAGGTCAAACCCCACATTTTGCCCCACAACAAATTTAGCTTTGGCCAGTGCGGTATTAAATTTTTCAAGAACAACAGCCAAAGCTTCGCCCTCTTTGTTGGCTAATGCTGTAGAAATTCCATGAATTTGCTCTGCATCGTATGGGATGTTGAACCCATCCGGAAGGATAAGATAGTCTTGATGTTCGACACAGTGGCCCATAGCGTCGTGCAATTGCCATGCTATTTGAACACAACGCGGCCAATTATCGCTATCCGTGATGGGTGCTTTCCAACGTTTGGGAAGGCCTGTGGTTTCGGTATCAAAGATTAAATACATGCAGAAATTTGTGCTTCAAATAGAATTTTAAATATAGTATTATTTTAAAATTATGAGCATGGTTTTAGCTAGGATTTATGAACAATTTTTTTGTTGAGCAGCTAAAGCTCGAAACCCAATTGAACTGTAATGGCGGGAGTAAAAATAGTTTGAAGAAAATTAAAATTTGGCAAGGCCACTGAAACTCTGATTTGCAACTATCAAAAGATTTAGCAGTAATGTAATTTAAACGGATGTCCAAAAAGAAACTCAGTCCTAAAGGACAAACAGATTGTTAGTCGATATACCTCAAATTATAAAACACCCCTTCAGAAAAGTTCAAATACTTACTACCCTCATCGTCGTACGAATTAAAATAGAAAGATCCTTTGAGCGTTTTTGATACAGTATTTACTTCCTCTAGAGTAACCTGCCCATCGCCTAAGTAGACGGGGAATTCTGTACCGTTGTTTTGAGTAGAGTAAGTTGTGATTCCTTCTGTAAAAGTGATTGTTGATAGCTCACCTTGACCTAAAGTGTAGACCCCGACAGCAGCTTCTGGAAGGCTTATAATCATGGTGCCGTAACCATCGCTACCCGAAATACTCAACACTCCAGAGCTTTGCACAGTAGCTGTACGTACAGTAGAGCGCCATACAAAATCGCCCTGTTGTAGCCCCTGAAAAGTCGGCGAACTGGTTTGTATATCGTCCTGACAACTTAAAAAAGCTAAAGGAAGTAAAAGAATAAATAAGAAGTATTTCATAAAAAAAATAAATGAGATAGAGGACAACATGGCCACATAACACTTCAAAAATATAAAAAATAAATGAATGTTTTTGTATTGAAAAAATATAGTATATTTGCCGCTCATTAATAACAGAGGTCGAGTACCTCACAAATTAATTTTTATGCCTGTAAAACTAAGATTACAAAGACACGGAAAAAAAGGAAAACCATTTTATTGGATTGTTGCCGCAGATTCGCGCTCCAAAAGAGATGGCCATTTTCTTGAAAAACTAGGAACGTACAACCCAAACACCAATCCTGCACAGATTGAACTCAACGTTGATGGTGCAGTACAATGGTTAGAAAAGGGTGCACAACCCACAGACACCACACGCACAATTTTGTCGCACGAGGGTGTAATGTTGAAAAAACATCTTGCTGGTGGAGTGAAAAAAGGCGCTTTAACGGAAGAACAAGCAGAAGAAAAATTCCAAGCTTGGGTAACTGAAAAGCAAGCCAAAATTGACGCTAAGAAATCGGATCTCCAAAAAGCTAAAGACGCCGAAGCTGCAAAAGCATTTGCTGCAGAAAAAGCGGCTAATGAAGCGCGAATTGCTGCCGCTGCACCAGTAGTGGAAGAAGCGACTGAAGATACTGCCGAAGAAACAACAGAAGCGTCTAACGAAGAAGAATAAAACATTTATTTTTTATATCTTTAAAACCTGACTTTGGTCAGGTTTTTTTATGAACTTTTATGAAAAAAGAAGATTGTTTTTACCTCGGAAAAATCGTAAAAAAGTACAGCTTTAAAGGCGAAGTACTACTGAAACTTGACACAGACCAACCCGAGCTTTACGAACACCTTGACGCCCTTTTTTTGGACATCAACAACAGTTTGATTCCTTATTTTGTTGACAAATCACAACTGCACAAATCCAATCTGTTACGCTTAAAATTTGAAGATGTATCCTCAGAGATAGACGCAGAACAATTACTTAAAAAAGAAGTATACCTTCCCCTAGCCTTATTGCCAAAACTAGAAGGCAATACATTTTATTACCACGAAATTATTGGTTTTCATATCGTTGATGAAAATTTTGGCTCAGTTGGACTCATTTCAGGGGTTAATGACAGCAGCGCTCAAGTGCTTTTTGAAATAGACCGTAACGGTATAGAAATTTTAATTCCCTTAAATGACGATATCATTTCTAGTGTTGACCGTACTAATAAAACAGTCACAGTAAACACACCACCGGGACTCATTGATTTATATCTCGAATAATGGCCTTGGAAGCATTTGAATTCAAACAATTTAGTGTCGCACACGATCGGTGTGCAATGAAAGTGGGTACAGATGCTGTTTTACTTGGTGCTTGGGCTTCTGTAGATCATCGGCCAAATGCAATTTTGGATATTGGTGCAGGATCGGGGATTTTAGCCCTTATGCTTGCGCAACGCAGTGCCGCAGAACTCATTGATGCGCTTGAAATTGATGCCTCAGCTTATGAGCAATGTGTGGCCAATTTTGAACAATCACCATGGGGCGATCGTTTGTTTTGCTACCACGCTAGTCTAGAAGAATATACAGAAGAAATCGAAGACAAATACGATCTTATTGTATCGAATCCTCCATTTTACACCAACCCTTTTCATACACAAAACGATGCGCGAAATAGAGCGCGTTTTGAAGACGCTATGCCCTTTAAGCATCTTATCGCTTCGGTTGATAAATTACTGTCCGACGAGGGTCAATTTTGCGTTATTGTCCCCTACAGTGCAGAAAAAACGTTTTGTACTTTGGCCAAAGAGCAAGGGTTGTTTTGCCATAATATATTGTATGTTCGTGGCGAAAAACAAGGAGAAATCAAGCGTTGCCTGATGGCCTTTTCATTTGAAAATCGACAAACGGACCGCCAAGAAATGTATCTTGAAGATGGTCGCCACAGCTATAGTGAGGCCTACAAAAGCATGACAAAAGAATTTTATTTAAAATTCTAAACTAAATAAATTTATAAGTAAATTTGTTGTGTAGAAAATTGATTTTTAGTTGTTTTTTCTATGAAATGATTACATAAAAAACTTTTTGTATGAAACCAGACCTCTTTGAAGCACCCGATTATTACAATTTAGACGATTTATTTAGCGAAGAACACAAGCTTGTTCGTGATGCTGCTCGAGAATGGGTTAAGCGAGATGTCTCACCCATTATTGAAACTTATGCGCAAAAAGCGGAATTTCCAAAACAAATTATCGGAGGATTAGCAGAAATTGGTGCCTTTGGGCCCTATATTCCAGAAACCTATGGAGGTGCAGGTCTAGATCAAATTTCATATGGACTGATTATGCAAGAAATTGAACGTGGCGATTCTGGAGTTCGCAGTACCGCATCGGTGCAATCTTCATTGGTAATGTATCCAATTTGGAAGTATGGTAATGAAGAACAACGTCAAAAATATTTACCAAAACTCGCCTCAGGAGCATTTATGGGTGCTTTTGGACTTACTGAACCCAATCACGGAAGTAATCCTGGGGGTATGACCACAAATTATAAAGATATGGGCGACCATTACTTGCTGAATGGTGCAAAACTATGGATCTCTAACGCTCCTTTTTGCGATGTTGCAGTGGTATGGGCAAAAAATGAAGAAGGCCGTATTCATGGGCTTATTGTTGAGCGGAGTATGGAAGGCTTTTCTACGCCAGAAACACACAACAAATGGTCGTTAAGAGCTAGTGCAACTGGTGAGCTTATTTTTCAAGATGTTAAAGTTCCAAAAGGAAATTTATTACCTAACAAATCTGGATTAGGCGCACCGCTTGGTTGTTTGGATTCTGCGCGCTATGGCATTGCATGGGGTGCTATTGGTGCAGCAATGGATTGCTACGATACCGCTTTGCGTTATGCCAAAGAACGTGTTCAATTTGGAAAACCTATTGCAGGCTTTCAACTGCAACAGAAAAAATTGGCCGAAATGATTACTGAAATCACTAAAGCACAATTGTTGGCCTTCCGGTTGGGACAATTAAAAAATGAAGATAAAGCTACTTCGGCACAAATTTCTATGGCCAAAAGAAATAATGTAGATATGGCCTTAAAGGTTGCTCGTGAAGCCCGACAGATTCTTGGCGGAATGGGGATCACAGGCGAATACAGTATTATGCGCCATATGATGAATTTAGAAAGTGTTGTGACTTACGAGGGTACACACGACATACACTTACTCATTACTGGACTTGATATAACAGGACTTAATGCGTTTAAATAATAAACTTCTCGTATTGTTTTTTGGACTGTCATTTATTTTGAACATGTCTGTCCTAAGCTGCAATACAAAAGCTGAAATACCATATGTTGCCCCTTATGCTGGAGGTGAAGACGAAGAAGAGGAAGAAGAGGAAGAAGAACAGGACGATGAAGTACCGCGCACATTCAAATTATTATCCTTAGGCGATAGCTATACCATTGGGCAGAGTGTGTGTATAAGTTGTCGTTTTCCAGAACAACTCAAAGACAGCTTAATTGAAAACTTTAACAGTCAGGATATTTTTTCTTTGGAAATCATCGCGCAAACGGGTTGGACAACTACAAATTTAAAATCTGCCATAGCAAGCGCTAATCCAACAGCAGATTTTGACTTGGTAACTTTACTCATAGGAGTCAATAATCAATATCAAAATAAACCTTTTTCATTATATCAAACAGAGTTTATTGAGTTAGTGGATACCGCTATTTCTCTGGTAGGTGGCGAAGCATCAAACCTCATTGTCGTTTCCATTCCCGACTACGCCTACACACCATTTGGACAAAATTCAAACTCCGAAACCATTTCAGCAGAGCTAGAGACCTACAACAATTACGCACAAAATTATTGCAACACCAACGGGTTGACTTATGTTTATATCACAGACATTACTCAACAAGGGCTCAATAATCCTGACTTGGTTGCTTCAGATAACCTACACCCTTCTAGCTTGGCGTACTCCAAATTTGTTGAGCGCATACTCCCATTTGCTATAGAAAAAATTGAATAAATTTACTCTTCCGGAGCCAATTCAATTTCCAATCCTTCTAACTCAGGAAAGACTTGAATTTGACAACCTAATCGACTATTTGGCTTGACGTGAAACGCCTCGCTAAGCATGGCCTCTTCATCATCTGATTTATCAGCTAAATCGTGTGTGCTGTGGATATAACATTGGCAGGAAGCACACATGGCCATACCACCACAAACGCCAATAGTCCCTTCTGGAGCAAGTTCGTACATGCGCACAACTTCCATCAAATTCAGAGCCATATCAGTGGGCGCCTCAACAGCATGAGTTGTTCCATTGCGGTCTGTAATTTTTATGTGAATATCTGAAGACATCAATTAATTGATTTTACAACACTCTTGGGCGCTTCTTTGCGAGTTCCATCAAAGCCATCAATACCACTTACAGTTGTGTATTTAAGCACAAGACGCTTTCCTGGATTGATGATTTTGTAAGCCGCCTGGCACATCAGTGTGGCTTCGTGAAAACCGCATAAAATCAATTTCAATTTTCCGGGATAGGTATTCACATCTCCAATGGCGAAAACCCCTGGAATATTGGTCTGATAATCTAATGCATTATTTACTTTAATGGCATTTTTTTCGATTTCTAATCCCCAATTGGCAATTGGCCCCAGTTTAGGGGATAACCCAAACAGTGGGATAAACGCATCTGTTTTGATACGTTGTGGTGCTTCATCTGTTTTTGTGACTTCTATAAATTCTAAACAATCAGCACCAATAAGACCCGTAACCTCAGCAGGCGTAATCAAATTAATAACCCCATTGTTTTTAAGTTCCTGCACTTTGTCAACAGAATCTAAAGCGCCCCTAAATTCTGTTCTTCTATGAATCAATGTAACTTCTTTAGCAACGGCACTTAAAAAAATTGACCAGTCCAATGCGGAATCCCCTCCACCTGCAATAACCACACGCTTATCGCGATAAACTTCGGGATCTTTAATCATGTAAGACACCCCTTTATCTTCAAAGTTTTCAATATTTTCTAGGGCTGGCTTTCGTGGTTCAAAACTCCCTAATCCTCCTGCAATTGCGACGACAGGCGCACAATGCTGTGTCCCTTTGTTGGTTGTTACAACGAAAGTTCCATCGCTTTGCTTTTCAATAGTTTCTGCACGCTCACCAAGGGTGAGACCAGGTTCAAATTGTTTAGATTGCTCTAATAATTTTTCTGTAAGTTCGCCAGCTAAAATTTCTGGATAGGCTGGAATATCGTAGATTGGTTTTTTGGGATAAATTTCAGAACATTGACCACCGGGCTGAGGCAGTGCATCTATTAGGTGGCATTTAAGCTTGAGCAATCCTGCTTCAAAGACAGCAAATAGCCCTGTTGGCCCTGCGCCAATAATAAGAATATCTGTTTTGATCATCCTAAGCTTCAATATTGATTACAGATTGAATTTGAGGCGCATATTTTTTAATGGTCATCTCCACACCAGATTTTAAGGTCATTTGATTGACACTACACGAAGAGCACGCGCCAATGAGTTGAACTTTGACCACCTCATCATTTTCTATGGCAATGAGGTTAATATTCCCTCCATCATTTTGAAGAAATGGACGAATTTCATCCAATGCTTTCTCTACATTTTTTTGCAATTCTTCTGAACTCATAATCGTTTTAATTTTATTTTTTTACGGCACTACAACCCGCCATTGTTGTAATTTTTATGGCTTCTGTTGGTGGTAAACTTTTGTTACGCCTAACAACCTCTTGAACTACATTTTGAGTGATTTCTCTAAATGAAGACTCTAATGGCGTATTGGATTGCATGGCTGCCGGGCGACCAAAATCGCCGGCTTCTCGAATACTTTGTACAATGGGAATCTCGCCCAAAAATGAAACCTCAAGATCACTTGCTAGATGTCTTGCTCCTTCTTGACCGAAAATATAGTATTTGTGGTCTGGTAATTCCTCAGGTACAAAATAGGCCATATTTTCAATGATGCCCAATACTGGTACATTGATGCTTTCTTGTTGGAACATAGCTACTCCCTTTTTAGCATCAGCTAGTGCAACATTTTGTGGAGTACTGACAACCACAGCTCCAGTAATGGGTAAAGACTGCATGATACTCAAGTGAATGTCTCCTGTTCCTGGTGGTAAATCAATCAATAAAAAATCTAATTCACCCCAAGCAGCATCAAAAATCATTTGATTTAGTGCTTTAGCAGCCATAGGACCACGCCAAACTACAGCTTGATTTGGTTTGGTAAAAAATCCAATCGAAAGTATTTTGACTCCATAATTTTCGACAGGCTGCATTTTAGAAGCACCATTGACTTGTACGGCCAATGGTCGTTCTAGCGCAACATCAAACATCAAAGGAATAGAAGGACCATAAATATCGGCATCTAAAACACCAACCTTAAAACCCATTTTAGCCAATGTAACGGCCATATTCGAAGTAATTGTAGACTTGCCAACTCCGCCTTTACCAGACGCTATTGCGATGATGTGTTTGATCCCAGGGATGGGTTTACCCTTGATTTCATTTTTTGGCGCTTTATTCGCTTCAACTTTCACATTGACTTGGATTTTGGCTTTGGGATATACCAACTCATGAATGGTTTTCATGATGTCCACTTCGGTACGCTTTTTGGCCTGAAGGCTAGGATTGGAAATCGTGATATCCACAACGACTTCATCACCAAAAACAACAATGTTTTTAACCGCCTGACTTTCAATCATATTCTTACCTTCTCCTGGTACAGTAAGGGTCTTCAACGCGTTTTGTATGTCTTGTTTTGTAAATTTCAACCTGGATAATTTAGACTTATTCTAAAGGACAAATATACGCTTGATTTGTCAAAAAAACTAAAGTTCTTTTGATGGATCCCAAAATACAATTTCAAAATTTTGAATTTGGTTATTTTTGACTTCAATTCCTTCATTTTCTAAAAGTTGCTGCATCAAATTTATGCCCTCAAAATGATGTTTGCCTGTGAGCAATCCGGTTCTGTTGACCACTCGGTGCGCGGGAACGTCTTTTGCGTGAGACGCGGTCATTGCATAGCCCACGGCTCTTGCGCTTTGTGGCGAAGCCAAATGGCGTGCAATGGCTCCATAAGTTGTGACACGCCCATATGGAATTTGACGTGCTACTGTATAACATTTTTCAAAAAAACTAAAAGATTCCGACATCTTAATTCTGCCTTAGAAGATTAATCAAAGTGGCAATTGCCACGACTAAAGTGATAACACCAATGCAATAGTTCATGTTTTTTGGACTGGCTATTTTTGTGTTTTTCAGAGTGTCAAAAAACAAAATATAAACATACAAGGCCATAAATGTTCCCATGACTGCACCAGAGACATAGGTTCCAATAGTTGTAGCTTCTAAACTCATCCAACCATAAGACAGCAGCGTAGTGACTACATAGGCCTGAAAAGGAATGGGGAAAATATTCAGTGCAGACATAAATATTCCTTGAAAAAAACGGCTTTGTTTACTTCTTACAGGGTGTTCTATTGCCAAGGTAGACGATTTTGCCGTGTTGAAAAAATAGGCTGAAACCAACAAAAAAATGACAAAGGCCACCCGCTTCAAAATAACCGTAATCTCAGGATGAAGGTTAAGATATTTAGCAAAAACTACACCGATATAAACTTGAATAGCTACAACAACACATACCCCAAAAGAAAACATAAAACTTCTGTTATGCCCTTCATTCAAACTGATTTTAGCAGCAGACACATTGAGCATTCCTGGGGGAATAACTCCAATAAAAGAAATCAAGAGACTGATGAAAAAAATTAGTGTATTACTCAAAATTTAATTGATTTTGAATCTAATATAAGTAATTGCTTTGTTTTTTTCTAAATACGTGGTTTCATAAAAGGTTTGAATGCCAGTAACTTCGTCTGGACTTCCTTCTTGATGATACACATCGTGGTTGGCATATTGCACCTCATGGCCTCGGCCATGCAACAACCCAAGGGTGTAGCCATGCATAAACTCACTATCTGTTTTGAGGTGAACAACGCCAGTATCGTTTAGGATATGTTTGTAACGTTTCAAAAACGCATCGTTGGTCAGACGGTGTTTGGTACGTTTGTACTTGATTTGTGGGTCGGGAAAAGTAATCCAAATTTCAGCAACTTCATTTTCAGCAAACAAATGTTCTATCAGTTCAATTTGTGCCCGAATAAAAGCTACATTAGGGAGTTGATCTTCTATTGCTGTTTTGGCACCACGCCAAAAACGCGCACCTTTGATGTCAATCCCAATAAAATTTTTGTGGGGATAACGCTTGGCTAGACCGACAGTGTATTCACCCTTTCCACAGCCCAGTTCCAAAACTAATGGATTGTTGTTTTTAAAAAAATCCGCACCCCATTTTCCTTTAAATGGAAATATAGCATCCACAAGATCCGCACGTTTGGGCTGAAGTACATTGTGAAATGTTTCATTTTCTCGAAATCTTTTGAGTTTATTTTTGCTTCCCACTGATGATAATTTTGAACAAAAATAGGAAAATTACATAGAAGTTATTCCTGTTTTTGGAGGGTAAATGAAAACTCACTTCCTATACCGTACTTGCTTTCAATAAAGATTTTCTCCTCATGTGCTTCAATAATGTGTTTTACAATAGCGAGTCCAAGTCCGGAACCTCCTTCGCTACGAGCACCACTTTTATCAACTCTATAAAACCGCTCAAAAAGACGTGGAATATGTTCTTCCTCTATGCCTTCGCCATTGTCGGTAATGCGTACCACGACTTTGTCTTTGTTTAATGATTCTACATTAACTTCTGTGGTACCATTGTTATGGCCGTATTTAATAGAATTGACCAAAAGATTGGAGACTACTTGTTGAATCCGTTCCATATCGGCATGGACATATACTGAGCAGGTCGAAAGTTCGTCCAATGAAAGCGTGATGTTTTTCTTTTTGGCTTTCATTTCCAATTGTTCAAAGACATTATTTATCAATTCTAAGATATCAAAATTTGTTTTTTCCAATTTGGCATCACCAAATTCTATCTTAGTGATCATATCCAAATCTTTCACAATATAGATTAAGCGATCGACGCCTTTATCGGCTCTCTTTAAATACTTTTCCAATACCTCTGAATCCTCCATTGCCCCATCCAACAATGTAGCAATATAGCCTTGCACCGTAAATAAAGGCGTTTTGAGTTCATGGGCTACATTACCCACAAACTCCTTTCGGAATTCTTCGCGCGCACGAAAAGACTCTAACTCCATTTTTTTTAGTCGTGTGTATTTGCTAAGTTCTTTAGATAAAAAATCTAAATCCGTAGAAAGGGGTACACTGTTCACTGGCCCAGTCTCAGATTCTAAAAAGATGACATCATTGTAAATTTTTTCAATTCTTTTGAAGATATAACGATCGACGCGGTATTGAATCAGAATAAAAGACAGTACAAAACAAAAGAGTGAACTTAGAATAATGAGTTTTCCGTTGAACTGATCAATGTAAAACAAAAAAACACTCAGAAAGAGTGTAAGAAAAAACGTCAAAAGCAGCGCTGTAGTGCCTGCAAATTTATAGCTCTTTTTTAGTGATGAACTCATTCGTTTTGAAACTTATACCCAACTCCTTTAATGGTTTTAAAGCGCTTGTCGCCCAATTTTTCGCGAAGCTTGCGGATATGAACATCAATTGTTCGTCCACCGACAACGACTTCATTTCCCCAAATTTTATCGAGGATATCTTCGCGTTTGAAGACTTTTCCAGGTTTTGATGCCAACAAATATAGCAATTCAAATTCTTTACGTGGTAAAATGACATCCTCTCCTTTAAAAATAATTTTGTAGGCCTCTCTATCGATGATCAAATCTTCTAATTCAATAAGGTCTTTGGATGGGCTATCGATTTTAGTATTTAAGCGTCTTAGCAAAGATTTGATTTTGCTGACCAAGACTTTTGGTTTAATGGGTTTGGTAATGTAATCATCTGCACCAGCTTCAAAACCTGCAACTTGCGAATAATCTTCGCCACGTGCTGTAAAAAAGGTGATGAGTGTATGTTGAAGCTCAGGTATTTTTCGGATGTGTTCACAGGCCTCAATGCCGTCCATTTCGGGCATCATGACATCCAAAATGATGAGTTGAGGTTGTTCTTTTTTGGCTTTTTTTATAGCTTGAAGTCCATTGTTGGCCGTAAATACGTTGTAGCCCTGTGCCGAGAGGTTGTAACTGATGATTTCCAAAATATCGGGTTCATCATCAACCAAAAGAATTTTAATGTTTGAGTTGCTCATAGCAGTACTTAGAATTCAAATGTAAATATATTGAATATGAAACAAATTAAAAAAAATGATTCAAGTATTAACGTTAACTTAAACCTGAGGTAACATTATTACTCTGAAACCACAAAGCTAAACGTAGAATTTATAAGATTTAGATTGACCATAGCGATAATCCCTTCAAAAAAATTAACAACTTTATAATACGCCCACCCCTTTTTTACGGATACAATAATTCATTGCATAGTAAAATGTAAATTTCTGTTAAATGGTATCGATAAGTGTGTTTTCTTTTGAAAAATTGCTTAAAAAAAACTATATTTGAATATATCAATTAAAAAAAATTACAATGAAACACTTTTACTTTTTATTTTTTACTTTTTTTGCTTTTAACCTGTCTTTTGGGCAGACTGCGGTATTCATTAACGAATTACATTATGACGATGCAAGTTCTGACACTGGAGAAGGTGTAGAAATTGCTGGTCCTGCTGGTACATCCTTGACTGGTTACACAATTACTGCTTACAATGGGTCATCCACGAGTGGTGCATCATATAAAACTGAACCTTTGTCGGGTACAATTCCAGATTTAAACAGTACGGGGTACGGAACTGTATTTTTTCCGATTTCTGGTCTTCAAAATGGTGCTCCAGACGGGATTGCATTAGATAGTGATGGTAACCTAATACAGTTTTTAAGCTATGAAGGGGTTTTTACTGCTTCAAACGGAGTTGCTTCAGGTGTAACTTCTACTGACATTGGCGTTGCGGAAACAGGCACAACTCTTGACGGGGAATCTTTGCAACTTACAGGGTCTGGAACGACCTATGAAAACTTTACTTGGAGTGGTCCTTTAACAAATACCTATGATGCAATAAATACAGGTCAAACTTTTGGAGCTGCAACGCCTGCAATTACTATTTCATCACCCTCAAACAGCGCCGTTTTAAGTCCTGGAACATCCTTAGTAAGTTTAGAATGGGGTACAAACAATCTCTCTGGAAGTGAAACAGTTGATGTCATAGTGAATGGTAACACTGAACAAAATGCAATAAGTCCATTTTCAATTATTACAGAAGACGGTCAAACTTATACAGTTACTGTTAACTTAATTGATGGTGGTACTACCGTTGCTTCTGATAATATATCATTCAGCGTAGGAAGTATGACTCAAGTTGCAGACATAGCAGCATTAAGACTAGATGTAGCTTCAAATGGATTAGGAAATTTTTATGAAATTACAGGAGAATCCTTTGTCAATCAAACTAATGGTTTCAACAACAGAAGATGGGTGCAAGATTCTAACAACTCTGGTATTTTGATATATGACAGTGAAGATGTGATAACTACAGACTATACAATTGGTGATGCAGTAACAGGACTACAAGGATACACAGCTGAGGTCTTTGGTGTTCTTAGATTCATTCCAACTTCTAACTCTGGAGTGATTGCTTCTTCGAACAATACAATAACTCCTCAAGTAGTTAGTATTTCCGATTTAAATTCTGACCCAGATGTTTATGAGTCTACTCTTGTAAGAATAGCTGGTTCTGTAGAATTTACAGATGCTGACGGAAGTACTTTATTTTCAAATGGATCAAATTATACAATAACTGACGGAGCAGTTGACTCAGAAGATGTAGCTATTACAGGAAATGTAAGAATTGAGTTTTATGGAGTTTTTAATCAAACAATTATTCCTTCTGACCTTCAATTAGTAACTGGAGTTGCAGGACAATACAATGGTACAGCTCAAGTATACCCTAGAATATTATCTGATATTGAAGCTGATTCATGTTATTTTAAGGAAGGTTTTACGCATGATTTTGACACTCTTTCTGATGATGGTTCAATTGTAGACGCATCATGCTGGGTAACCTTTAACGGAGGCGGAACTGAGTCTTGGGGACTTTATACTGACACAGCAGGTTATTATTGGGGAATGCAATATCCAGCTTCATCTAATGCAGATTGGTTAATCTCACCTGCATTTAAAGTGGTAGATAATCTAACTGATGGTGTCTCAGTTGAAATTTGGGAATACAGTTCTACTTATCCAGAAGCATTTGATATACAATTATGGGATGTTAATTTAAATCAAATAATAGCTACTTTAGCTACAGATCCAGAAACTTCTGTAGACCCACAAAGAACTACGTTAACATATGATCTTTCTGATTACGAAGGACAAAATCTAAGATTTTCAATTTTCAATTATTCGGCTACTCCTAATGGCTATTATTTGTTTTTTGATAACTTCCAATTAACATCTTTTAGTTCCCTTGGGACAAATATTCCAGACCAATCTACAACTTTTGAATATTTCCCAAATCCGGTAAAAGATGAATTAACAATTAAAGCTCAACAAAATATTGATTCAATAGAAATATTCAATATTCTTGGTCAGTCTGTCATTTCTTTAAGTCCTGGTGCGCTAGAGACAAAAGTTGACATGCAAACTTTACAAACTGGAGCTTATTTTGTTAAAATTTCAATTAATCAAAATACTGAAACATTCCGAGTTTTAAAAAACTAAAATAGTTTTTAACATAAATCTTTAGAGCGTTGGCCTGTGCAACGCTCTTTTTATTTTCTCTATTTTTGTAGTGCATTTAAACAATAATGGACTACAAATCAATTTTCGATATCAATTCCGAGGTAGCTTTTACCAAAAAAGCACTCGAATTATTCAAATTTCAATTTGAAGAAAATCCAGTATACCGTTCTTTTTGTGATCTTTTGTACAAACACCCCAGTGCTGTCCGAAAATTAGAAGATATTCCTTTTTTACCTATAGAATTTTTTAAAACCCATAAAGTTCTTTCAACAAAAAAAGAAATTCAACAGACGTTTACCAGTAGTGGGACTTCTGGCAGTGTGGTAAGCCAACACCATGTGGCTGACCTCAACCTTTATAAAACAAGTTTTCAAAAAGGGTTTGCGCACTTTTATGGCCGTATAGAAGATTATGCTGTTTTGGCCCTTCTCCCCTCCTATTTGGAACGTGATGGTTCGTCTTTGGTTTATATGGTGGAGGATATGATTCAAGAATCCAAGCACCCCAAAAGTGGATTTTATTTGGATGATTTAAACGCATTAAAACAAAACCTTCTGGAGCTTGAAGCGTCAGGGCAAAAAACACTTCTTATTGGTGTGTCCTATGCTCTTTTAGATTTGATTGAATTTCATCAATTTGATTTAAATCATACCATAATCATGGAAACTGGTGGCATGAAAGGCCGCCGAAAAGAATTGATTAAATCAGAATTACATGCCATTTTAAAAAAAGGATTTGGGGTAAACACAATTCATAGTGAATATGGGATGACAGAACTTTTATCACAGGCCTATTCCAATGGTGAAGGGCAGTTTTCTACACCATCTTGGATGAAGGTGCTCATTAGAGATCCTGAAGATGCTTTGAGTATACTTCCAAAAGGTAAATCTGGTGGTATCAACATTATTGATTTGGCCAATGTCCATTCTTGTACCTTTATTGCGACACAAGATTTAGGAAAAATTCATGAAAATGGCACCTTTGAAGTGCTTGGACGTTTTGATCAATCCGATATTAGAGGATGTAATTTGATGGTGCTTTAAACCGCGCGGATAATAAACGTACTGCGCTTTCCACGATTCAAAATGATATAGGTATCGTTGATTAAATCTGTTGCGCTTAATGTGTACTGCTCGCCAACTTTTTCTTTGTTGACCGCAATTGAATTTTCTTTCAAGGCACGTCGTGCTTCACCATTGGAAGCCAAAAAGCCAGTTTCGGCAGAAAGTGCCGCGATCATATCTAATCCTTCTAGAATTTTAGCTTTGGACACATCGGCTTGTGGTACGCCTTCAAAAACATCTAGAAATGTAGTTTCGTCTAAGGTTTGAATATCTTCTTTGAATGCTTTACTGTATAAAATTTGGGATGCTTTTTCGGCATTTTCACAATCTTCCGCACCATGCACCATAGTTGTAATTTCTTGTGCTAACCGTTTTTGAAGTTGACGTAAATGCGGTTGTTCTTTATGCGTTTCAATCAAAGAATTGATCTCTTCTTGCTCTAGAAAGGTGAAGATTTTGATGTATTTTTCAGCATCTTCGTCACTGGAATTTAACCAGTATTGATAGAATTTATAAGGCGAGGTTCTTTTAGCATCAAGCCAAACATTTCCGCCCTCACTTTTTCCAAACTTTGAACCGTCAGATTTGGTGATCAATGGACATGTGATGGCAAATCCTTTGCCATTGCCCACACGACGGATAAGTTCTGTACCTGTAGTAATATTTCCCCATTGGTCGCTACCCCCCATCTGTATGGTACACTGATGCGCTTGGTATAAATGTAAAAAATCGTAGCCCTGAACCAACTGGTAGGTAAATTCTGTAAAACTCATCCCTTCATTACTGTCCGATGAAATTCTGTTTTTTACAGAATCTTTAGCCATCATATAGTTGACGGTAATGTGCTTGCCTACATCACGAATAAAATCTAAGAATGAAAAATCTTTCATCCAATCGTAATTATTAACCATTAGTGCCGCATTGGGTTGATTACTTTCAAAATCTAAAAAGTGTGCTAGTTGCTTTTTAATGGCTTCTTGATTGTGACGAAGAGTCGTTTCATCCAATAAATTTCGTTCGGCAGATTTGCCAGAAGGATCACCAATCATTCCTGTTGCACCTCCAACTAAAGCCACAGGTTTATGCCCACAGCGCTGATAGTGTGCCAACAGCATAATGGGTACCAAATTTCCGATGTGTAAAGAATCTGCTGTAGGATCAAAACCCACATAAGCTGCACGCATTTGTTCCAAAAGATGTTCTTCTGCCCCTGGCATAACATCATGAATCATTCCTCTCCACTTCAGTCCCTCTATGAAATTATTGGCCATTTTTTAAGTTTTATTCAACAAAGATAAAAGATTCAGCCATGCTGAGAAAAGAAAAATCAGTAATTTAGCAGCATGGTTTTAGTTACAGGCGGTACAGGACTTATTGGGAGTCATTTACTCTTTAAGTTGACACAAAAAGGGCTGTCGGTTCGTGCTACTTACAGAAAAGAATCTAAGCGCGAGCGCGTAAAAGATATTTTCGCTTATTATTCGGAGGATTCAACAGCGCTTTATAATGGTATACAATGGGTAGAGGCCGATCTTAATGATGTTCCTAAATTAAGCTTAGCTTTCCAAGGCATAACACACGTATACCACTGCGCTGCATTGATTTCTTTTGATCCATCTGATTATAAATTACTTCGAAAAACAAACATTAGAGGTACGGCAAACATAGTCAATTTGTGCATCAATCATGCTGTAGAGAAGCTGTGTTATGTCAGCACTATTGCGACTTTAGGTTATGATGCTGATTGCATCGATGAAGAAACCTATTGGGATGGTAATCAAAATCAAAGTGTATATGCCATTTCAAAGTATGGTGCAGAAATGGAAGTTTGGCGTGGAATACAAGAAGGTGTTTCGACCGTTATTGTGAACCCTGGCGTGGTGCTTGGCCCAGGCTTTTGGTCTTCCGGCAGCGGCTTATTATTTGACCTGGTGAAAAAAGGAACTCCCTTTGTAACTGAAGGGGGTACAGGCTATGTTGCTGTTCAGGATGTGGTTACAGCAATGGTTCGCCTGATGAATACCTCAATTGAAAATCAGCGCTATATTTTAACAAATGGACATCATTCTTATTTCGAAATTATAAGTATGATTTCAAGGGAATTGAACGCAAAACTTCCCAAAAAAATGAGCTCCTCTTTTTGGCTCGCAATCGCTTGGCGAGTAGATTGGATTGCGTCCAAATTATTTAGAAGAAAACGGAGGCTAACAAGACAACTGAGTTACACTCTACAGAAAAAATCATATTACAAGTCGGATAAAATTAAACAAGATTTGGAAGGGTTTGAATTTACAGCTATTTCAGACTCTATTTGTTCAACGTCTCAATTCTTTTTGAAGTAGGTCTGTTCTTAAGCGTTAGCTTTTGCTTTTTTAAATCGAACGCTGAGTCTGGTTTTACCAATTTGGTTTTTCGAATCGAGTCACGTATTCTTTTTTCTTCTGCAACAAAGTCTTGCAATACTTTCTTATCGGATTCTAGTTTCTTTTTTAGGCGTTCGTAAATAGATGCATAGGCTTCACTATTGTGTGCGTAGTAGGTGTTGCTGTTGGCCAGTTGAGTACTATCGATGCCATATTTATCAAAAATATACTGTGTTGGATCGGCAATGTGCTTTTCCAAAATTTTCTTATTAACGCCTTTGGCGGCATTAAGCAACATAAATTCGCTTAATACCTCAACCATTTGATCCTCTTCAATCAAATTATCTGGCGCTTCATAAGTGTTTCTATTACAAGAAACACAAAGTGTCAAAATAAGTAAGAAAGACCAAATTCTCATCGTTCAAATGTTAGGCGCATTGCTGCATTTTGTTTAGAAAATTGTGCGTTGTGGTATACTAAAGAACCATTAAGTATCGTATGTGTAATTCTCGATTTGAACGTTGTTCCCTCAAATGGCGACCATCCACATTTATACAAAATATTGTCTTTTGTTACCGTCCAAGGATTGTGCGGATCGACCAAAATCAAATCGGCATAATATCCCTTCCTGATAAAACCTCTTTTTTCAATTTGAAACAAAATGGCGGGGTTATGTGCCATTTTTTCAACAATCTTTTCTAAAGATATTTGTTCACGGTGATAGGCCTCCATAAGAGCCACAACCGCATGCTGAACCAAAGGACCACCGGATGGCGCTTTAGTGTAAGGATTTGATTTTTCGTCTAAGGTATGAGGTGCATGGTCAGTTGCTATGACATCGATACGGTCGTCCAGCAGAGCCTTCCACAGTGCAGCGCGGTCCGTACTGGATTTTACAGCTGGGTTCCACTTTATTAAAGTCCCCTTTTGATCATAATCTTCATCTGAAAACCAAAGGTGATGGATGCATACTTCAGCAGTAATTTTTTTATCCTTGAGTGGACGTTTGTTAGAAAACAGCCCCATTTCTTTTGCTGTAGACAAATGAAATACATGCAGTCTTGCCCCTGTTTTTTTGGCCAATTCAATAGCTTTTGATGAGGACAAATAACATGATTCTGCACTTCTTATGACTGGATGATATTTGACAGGGATGTCGTCTCCATATTTATCGACAAATTTTTTGGTGTTTGTACGAATGGTTTCTTCGTCTTCGCAATGCACCGAAATGAGCAAATCTGTACTTGAGAAAATCTTTTCTAAAACTTCGGGATTATCAACGAGCATATTTCCAGTGGATGAGCCTAAAAATAATTTCAGCCCTGCAACATTTTTTGAATCTACTTTTAAGATTTCGTCCAAATTGTCGTTGGTACCGCCAAACATAAACGAATAATTGGCATAAGATGTTTCAGCAGCGATCTGAAATTTATCTTCTAATTTTTCAATAGTAGTGGCCTGAGGGAAGGTATTAGGCATTTCGATAAAGGAAGTAATCCCGCCTGCAATTGCAGCTTTAGATTCAGTTGCTATATTGGCTTTGTGTGTTAGCCCAGGTTCTCTAAAATGTACCTGATCATCGATCATTCCTGGAAGTAAAAATTTATTTTCCGCATCAATAACTTGGGTATCCCCATTTTTAGCACTGATTGATTCTGAGATTTCAGTTATGAATTGATTTTCTATGAGTACATCGCCTTCAATGATTTTTCCTTCATTGACAATGCGCGCATTTTTTATTAAGATCGATTTTTCTTGCATTTATAGTTTGCCTAATAATTGTTGAGCACGCATTTGGATAACTCCTAAAATGGCCTCAGAAATAATTCCTTTGGTGAGTTTTGACACCCCTCTAATACGGTCGGTAAAGATAATGGGTATTTCTTTGATTTTAAATTTTTTATTTAGGGCTTTAAATTTCATCTCAATTTGGAAGGCGTAGCCAATAAATCGGATCTCATCAAGATTTATTGTTTCAAGAACCTTGCGCTTGTAGCACACAAATCCAGCCGTAGGGTCTTTGACGGGCATACCAGTGATAATACGCACATAAAACGAGGCAAAATAAGACAAAAGAATTCTAGAAAATGGCCAATTCACTACGTTTATTCCTTTGATGTATCTTGAGCCAACTGCAACATCAACATCATGTGATATGCATGCCTTGTGAAGAATCTCCAGATCTTTTGGATTATGAGAAAAATCAGAATCCATTTCAAAAATATAAGAATACGGATGTTGTAAAGCCCATTTGAAGCCATCGATGTATGCGCGGCCCAATCCGGATTTATATGGCCTTGATAAGAGGTGTAAAGAACCTGGAAATTCGTCTTTCAATGCTTCTACTCTTTGAGCTGTTTTATCAGGCGAATTGTCGTCTACAACAAGAACATGTACATGCTTGTACATAGAGAAAATAGTGTGCAACATCAGTTCAATATTTTCTATTTCATTATAGGTTGGTATGATGATGAGTGTATCCTTCAAATCATAATTTTGTTAGACAAAAATACGCTATTTTAACGGATCTGTATATACAAATATTCTTCTTAGATTTGTGTATGCTTAGAGAAGTTATTACAAATGATTGGTACGTGGGGTTTTGCCTCTTGAGTTTAGTCATTGTCGTTAGTGCAAAAAAAATTGATTCCCAACGCTTTTCAGGCTTCTTAAAGTTATTTAGCAATTCAAATTACCTGCGGATTTACTTAAAAGAACATACTTTTTTTGACAGCTTTGATACGCTATTATTTATCAATTTTTGTGTAAATATTATATGTTTTTCTTGGATTGGCTACCAATTACTCTACACCAATGTAGACATGAGCTTTCTGTTGCTTTCTCAACTTTTTCCTTTTGTTGCCGGAGGAGTAATTCTCAAAATTCTATTAGAACTGTTTTTGGGCTATGTATTGGATTTATACAACTTATTCAACATCCTAAGTTTTCAACAAATAAGCAGCTATAACTTTATAGGCTTGGTACTGCTTCCTCTAAACGCATTCCTCGTTTTTGGGGTTAATCTAGCACCTTTAGCTGTGATTTTAGTTGCTGTATTAATCTTGATAATATCCATTGCTGGAATGATAAAAACCATCCAGTCAAATCTTAACATTATTTTGAATAACTTTTTTTATTTTATTTTATATCTTTGCACTTTCGAAATTGGCCCCTATTTGGTAATTTATACGGTCGTTAATCGAGCTTAAATCAATTCTACAAGACTAATTAATTTATGAAAGTAAAAACAATTTTAGTTTCTCAACCTGAACCAAAAGCAGAAAATTCTCCTTACTTTGATCTACAACAGCAACAGAAAGTAAAAATTGACTTTCGCCCTTTTATACATGTTGAAGATGTAAGTACTAAAGAAATTCGACTTCAAAAAGTTGATTTTTCGAAGTTTACAGCCATTATACTTACAAGTAGAAACGCAGTAGATCATTTCTTTAGAGTTGCAGAAAAAATGCGCTTTAAGGTTCCAGACAGTATGAAATATTTTTGTCAATCTGAAGCTGTTGCCTATTACCTTCAAAAATATGTGGTATACCGCAAGCGTAAAATTTATGTTGGAAAACGCACTTTTCCAGAACTTATTACATTAATTAGTAAATACAAAGATGAGTCTTTTTTACTCCCCTCTTCGGATAAGCTAAAGCCTTCCGTTCCCTTAGCTTTAGACGAGTTGGGTGTGCGCTGGAAACAAGCTGTTTTTTATAAAACAGTAATCAGTGATCTTTCAGATTTAGCAGATGTTTATTATGATATATTAGTGTTTTTTAGCCCATCTGGAATTGAATCATTATTTCATAACTTCCCCGATTTCAAACAAAACGACACCCGTATTGCCGTTTTTGGAAATACTACAGTCAAAGCTGTTGAAAGCAAAGGACTTCGTGTAGACATTGCTGCACCAACAAAAGATATGCCGTCAATGAGTATGGCACTTCAGAAGTACATCCAAAAAATGAATAAAAAGTAATTTTTTTATAACTATACAATACGCCGTCCCCTAGGGATGGCGTTTTTTTTTGCTTTTTTTTGTACCTTTAAAAAATATCTAATTTCATGAAAAAAAATATATTTCTAATTTTATGTTTTGTATTGGTACTAAGTTGTAATGATGAAGCTTATGATAATGATAGTACCGGTGACTCATCTCCAGCTTTAGGCGCTTCTGACTACTCGCCAAGTGGCAACAATGCTTATTGGATTTATGACGTTGCTGTGAGCAGTGCTGTTGTAACTGAAATGAATTTCGCCGCAACAGATTCTGTGTATGTCAGCAGTATAAACCAAAATTCATTCTTGTTAGAGGCCAATGACGATGGTATTGCTAATGGCAGTATGAATATAGTGCTCACCAACGGATCATTGAGCAAGACAAGTACTACATTGGTTTTTGATGGTGGTATTGATTTACCGGATAATCTAGCCGATTTGGGCTTCACTCAAGACCTTTCAATAGAGGGCATGACTCTTTTGGACTTGGATGCTTCAAACAATCAAGAGCTTTACAATGAGGAACGTAATTTTTCTGAAAATATTGACCTAGATGGGCTTTCAGTCCCTATCAATATCAGCAGCAGAATATCCACTACTAAGATAAATTTTCACGAAAACAAGGCGCTTAATGGGACAAATTACACCAATGTTTTTGAGGGTGAGTTCTCCTTAAATATCGAAATTTTAGGAACATTTTCAGTAGCAGGCATCAGCCAAACAATCCCTATTTTAGATGAACAAGACGTACTAAAAACAAGCTACTATTATGTAGAAAATATTGGTCTTGTTAGAGCTGAAACAGTTCAAGGCATCAGTCTCTCCGCACAATTAACCACACTACTTTCCCTTTCGGGTGTGGACTTAGACATTCCAACAAACGTATCCATAGAAAATATTGAAGAATTAGTTGATTTCGCACTAAGTGACTAAGAACGGAATACCAAAACAATAAACACGGAATAGAGCAATACCAAAAAGAAACCCTCCTTGAATTGAAGTTTGTTTCGTTTTTTCAGTACAACCAAGGGCAGTATAATGACTGCAAACACTAGCATCCAAAGTATGTCTCTGGATAAAATTTGAGAATCATCTACAGGAATTGATTTTATAATTGAAGTTAATCCTAAAACAGAACCAATATTAAAAATATTAGACCCAATAAGGTTTCCTAGTGAAATAGCCTTTTCATTTTTAATTAGAGCAATAATCGAAGCCGCCAGCTCTGGTATACTAGTCCCAACAGCAATTAAAGAAACAGAAATGACCGCTTCACTGACGCCCATTTTGTGTGCGACAACAACAGCTCCATCGACTAACCAATCGGCACCAAAAAACAAAGCTAAAGCCCCAATAACTAGCCAAATTAATATCTTAAAATAAGAAACTTTGTCTGAGAGCTCAATACTGCTGTCCAACTCTTGTAAAGAAGTTCTAGATTTTTTAATAAGTAAATAAATAAATAATGAAAGCGCGCTAAATAAAACCCAACCCTCAACTGATGAAAGTTGATTATCAGTTTTAAGAAAAAAGTAAAGAAGTAATGAAAAAATAACTAATGAAGGCCAATTGAATTTATAAAACGATTGATCCACTTCTACCGTGGTACAAATTGCGGTAATACCCAACACCAGTCCAATATTGGCAATATTAGATCCAACCACATTATTTATGGCAATGGCTGGTACTCCTTGAAGGGCCGCATTTAAACTCACCAATAATTCGGGAAGAGAAGTCGCGAAAGAGACCACAGTGAGTCCAATGACCATTTTTGAAAGATTCAATTTTAGCGATAGCCCAACAGAAGCTCGAACCAAATATTCTCCGCCTATGACAAGCAGAATAAACCCTAAAATCATCAAAATAATATCCATCAAAGGTATTTTGAACAAATATAGGTTATGAAACGAAAATAGCTTGATTTATAACAAAGAAATTCTATTTTTGATATATGAAATTAATTTTTAAATCTTTGGCTTTATTGAACAAAGCCATTTTACCAAGCTTAAGCAAAAAAAGGGTTGACCTTAGCAAAGCCAATAAGTGGCAAATGGCGCTATTGGGTTGGCGCAGCTTCATTACCAAAAGAGCACTCGACTAAAATATATTTGGTAAGTATTAAAACAATATTGAGATGAGCTATCTTATAGCACAGTTTAAAAAACTCAAATTTACTTCCTCAAAGCCTCTTTAGATATTTGTTCTTTATTTGTTTATTTTTTAATTATTCGTTTGTAAAAAGTCTGATTGTTTCCTGTGATTTTCACAATGTATACTCCATTACTTAACTTGTCCATTGGTAAAAATTTACCTTTTGTTGTATAAATTTTTCTACCTCTTAAATCCAATAAAGAATAGGTTAAATCTTGTAAAAAAGTATCAATAAACAGAGTGTTTTCTACTGGATTCGGGTAGAATTTAATTGCGCTTAAGTCATAAGAAGGGGCATTTAAAATAAAGGTTGTAATGCAAATTTCTAAAGTGTAATCATTCAAAATTCCAAGGTCTTCATTATGAAAATCTCGAATTCCTATAATCCATTGCCCTTGTGAATTTTTACCATCAAAATTTGACAGTGAAGTTCCAGTCGGTTTATAAATTACTCCGTTTCTTACTTCACAAATAAAATCTGATAGAGCTTCATCATCAAAAGTAACATCAAGATTGTCTTCATCAGTACAATCTCTATCAAACAAAACTGATTGGGTCTCATCTGGATGCTGTAGTACTATGTTTAAGTCTTCTATCCATGAATGCGTTATATCAACATTAAAATTAACATCCGAAATTATACCGTTTTCTGTAACGTCTATGGTATTAACTAAAAAATCCCCAAAAACATTTTGACCTGCTCCATCCGGAATATTTTGAGCTAAATTTTCAGCAGAGCTATACGTTATACAATTAGTTTCAGTAATATAGTCTATTGTAAATGGAATGGTATTTACTGCATAAAAAATATGATTGTTCCCCCTGACCATTAAACGGCAATTTAGTGCTGGTGTATTGGGCACAAGAACATCATGAGACCCATCGTTAGGTACTCCTTGAGCTAGGACTTCATTAAAAGAAATTCCTCCATCTGTAGATAAAATAATATCAACCTCATCCGCATTTATTCCGTTAGCATCTGTTCCTGCAACATTCCATGAAACAGTTTCCACTGACCCTGATTGCCACATCAAATCAGACTCATCTTGGGAAGTAACCGAAAAGCCTGACCCAGTATCGACTACAGTAACAAGCATTTCATCAGTGGCAACTTGCCCGGTACCATCATCTCCAATAAAACCACTACCATTATCTCTTACTGTTAGTGCGAAATTTAGTATTCTAGGAACAGAGGGAGTAACTTCCCATGTAGATGATAGGCTTCCTGAAACGACAGTTTCTAATTTGGGGAAATAGCGCTCTGGATCATTAGTTTGACTTAAGGACCTGTACAGTGGCCCTGTTTGCCAATTGGATTGAGGAGTTGAATTTTGAGGAGATTGTTCTGTATCGTTTTGTGACCAGTTGTATGTGAGTGTTTCATTGCCATCTGGATCATCTGCAATTCCAGTCAAAACAAAAGGTGTATTTGTTGGGATGATGTAATCATTCCCGGCATTAGCTGTTGGTGGTTGATTCTGTATGTCTAGGCCTACATCGCAAGTTGGAACAATAAAACCATAATATGAATTTAAACCAGTTTTGATATAACCACCTATATCTCTAATATTAACGTAATTGAAATGGGCATCACTGTTATTTTGTACGTTGGGCGGACAAATACCTGCATATCCCATAATTGAACTACCGCTTCCAGGCTCTACCTCGGTGTTGAATCCAGACCTACTACAAGAATTCATGGTGTGAAATCCATAAAATTGATGTCCCATTTCATGAGCTACATAATCTATATAAAAAGGATCACCAATGGGGTTTGAAGAGCCAGTCCATCCTCTACCCTTATGGAAAGAATTCTGAGAATTAGATGCGCAAACACAACCCAAACACCCTGCATTACCACCTCCAGTATCATTATAATTATGACCAATATCATAATTATTAACTCCTATGACCTGGTCTAGGGTACTGGCTGTTGTGGTGTTAAATTCACCTTGCCATGGGTCATTGAAAGGGTCTAAATATATTATTTGATCATTATTGGCTACTAATTCTAATCGTATACCAAAATCTCGTTCATAAATATCATTCACTCTGTTTATAGAAGTAATCATTGCAGCAAGAACATTTGCTTTTTGATTTTCAACAGTACCAGAACCTGCAAAAAATTGAGCGTACTCTCCAGTACAACTCAAGGCTAACCTATATGTTCTTAATTTTTGATCATCAATATCTCCTTGTCCGTTAACAAAACTCGATCTTCTTTGTTCATTTGAACTGGGAATATTTTGCTCCGTAAAACACTCAAAATCTGACTCATAACCATACACAGATTCTTTTTCAAAAATGATATATATTGAGTCATCGCTTTTACTGTAAGGTTCAATATAGAGCGTGGAACGCGTACCAGAACTAGAAAGTGCATGAAACCCAAGAGGGCTCAAGCTAAACCTAATAGTAGCAGTAGGGTCATCTACTCCAACTCCTTTATAGGTTTTTATATAAGAGTATTTATTTTGTAAAACGGGATGCATTATTGAAGATTCAAAAACCTTAAATGTATTCAACTTTCCTGATGAATTAGGAATATCAAGCATAAAGTATTCATCCTTATTGCTCTCTAGTTTAGAAGTTAATAAATTTAGGTCTAATCGGAACAATTTGTAATCTGAAAGATATTTGTCTTTATCGGACAACTTGTTCACTTTATTATTTACGGATTCGGGCAATAATTTCCAGGGTGATAAAATTTGCCCATAAGAACCACATGTTATAATTACGAAAAAGTAGAAAAGAATGCTTTTCATATGCACTTTATTTTGTTTATTTTAAAAAAGTTTGTCTGAATTTTGTCAAATTATTTTATCAAAATATTAAACAAAATTAGAGGATTAAAAATCATAAAACATTAAATTTTTCACAAAAAAATCCCCTAAAATTAAATTATTATTCTTGAGGATAATTCGTGACCCAAAATTTTGAGAGTTCGAACCTAATTGAAGTTATTGAACTAATTTATAACTATTCCGTTTTTAAGTCCATCACTGTTCTAAAACCCAAATGTTCTAAAGACGTATTTGGATCGGTGGCCATTCTTGAAGATACTCTGTAACTGGCACAATAGGAGGCATTGCATAAAAAAGAACCACCTCTAATCACTCGCTCATCTACATACGGATTATTGGGATTAAAGGCCTCCTTAGGTCCTTTTGGATTATTAGTTATTGAATTTTCTTTACAGTATTGATAGTACTGACTGCTAAACCAATCACTAGTCCATTCCCACACGTTGCCAGAAATTTCATAAAGCCCATAACCGTTTGGAGGATAGGTTTTTACAGGTGCACTTTTTTCAAAGCCATCGGCTTGGGTGTTATCCACAGGGAACTCCCCTTCCCAGCTGTTGACATAGGATGATAATTTATCCGTTAAATCGCCCCAAAAATAAATCTTATCTCGTTTACCGCCACGTGCCGCAAACTCCCACTCTGCTTCAGTGGGTAATCGCCTACCAGCCCAATGACAATAAGCCATAGCATCTTCATAGGATACATGAACAACAGGGTGATTATCTTTTCCGTCTATACTGCTCCCCTTCCCCTCTGGTTGTTTCCAATTGGCCCCATTAGTCCAACGCCACCACTGCGAAAAGTCATAGAGATTAGGCACCGATTCTTTTGTTTTTTTAAACAAAAGAGATCCTGGTAATAAAAGTGAATCGTGAGGCTTTGGGGTGCCTGGAGGCAATTGTTGTTTGATTAATTCCCAATCCACTGGTCGCTCTGCAGTTGTTATATAATTTGTGGCTTGAATGAATCTAGAAAACTGTGCATTGGTGACTTCGGTCTCGTCCATATAAAACCCATCCACCTTTACTGTGTGTTTGGGCTTTTCGTGGGATAGTGCCATACGATCGCTATCTGAGGCCCCCATGTCATAAATGCCGCCAGGAATCCAAACCATACCGGGGATTTGTGAAATTTGCTCCTCTTTTTTTATTTGTGTCTGATTTTTACACGATTGATTAAGAAGTATAATGAATAAAATAAATATTATTTGACCTTTCGTTCTACTGCTAAATTTCATTTCATTATAAATTTGTCAACCAAAATTAAAAAAACACACGTCACAATTTGTAATTTATATCTCAAAAATAAAACATATTAGTTAATAAGCTGAGATATAATAATTGAATACGATTTTTTTTATTTAATTAATTTTAATCTGTTATTTAAAATTACACTCAAACTGTCTACAGTCCCTGCGAATGACGCCTCGATTGCCAAATTTCTATTTTCGTCTGGATCGGTAGAATGATCGTATAGCATTTTGGCGATTGTTTTATCTTTTCTTTGCCATTCTGTATAAAATAAATGATCTGCAATTAGAGTTTCTCCCTTTTGATAGCGCGCCAAAGCTGTATTCTTGAATATTTTTGAAGGTCTTTGAAGCGCTTCAACTAAAGACTCACCATCTAAATGAGGTGGAATAGGAATATTTGCCAATTCGCATATCGTTGGATATAAATCAACCAATTCAGCAATAGAATTACTGCGTTTATTGCTTGGGGTATTGGGTGCACTTATAATTAAAGGAACTTGAAGTGCAACCTCAAAATTACTGTGTTTTACCCATAGGCCATGTTCCATTAAGCTCCAACCATGATCTCCTACTAAAACAACAACAGTGTTTTCATATAAGCCTAAGTTTTTGAGGGCTCTTAAAACTTTACCAACTTGGGCATCCACATAACTTACAGAAGCATAATAGCCATGAATAAGTTTTTTTGCAACGGCATCAGAAACTTGTCCTTTTTTTGGAATACCGTTGTAATAGCGTAATTCTCCCCACTTATGATTTGCAATCTCAGGAGCTGATTTTGGAAAAACCAAATTTTCTGGAAGTTCAATACTTTTGGGATCATATAAATCCCAATATTTTTTTGGGGCATTAAAAGGTAAATGGGGTTTTACAAAACCAACAGCTAAGAAAAATGGATTCCCATCTGCTTTTAATTGCTTAAGGTCTTCAATAGACTTATTCGCTGTTTTTCCATCGTTATAGGCATCATCTTTAACATCAATATTTTCATACGGATACCCATGTTTTCCATTCTTTTCTAGACCAATATTTTCTTCAGAAATATAATTTCTCCAGCCATTTTTGTAGGGATACCATTCTTCATCCCATTCGTCAATATCATTTTTTAAATGTGTGATTTTGTTATTACTGATAGTTGTATACCCTTGATTTTTTAGGTGCTGTACTAGGTTTAATACATTTGGCGTTTCCTTTTTTATACTTGAAAAATATGTTAAAAAACGATTTGAAGTAGGCCTTATTCCGGTCAATAAACTTGCTCTTGATGCTCCACATACCGGCACATTGCAATAGGCTCTATTAAAAGTAACACCTGAGTTAGCCAAGGCATCAATATTTGGACTGATTATTTGATTGTGCCCATAAATATTTAATTCTGGTCGTAAATCATCTACCATTAAAAATAATATATTTTTTTTGGGAGTTGTCAAGGTCTTGTTTCCCTTAGTTGATTTACAACCAAAAAAAACTAAAAGACAAGCTATAATAGTAAATTTAAAATGTTTCATTTTATAATTCAATTCTGTTAGTGACTTCTAAAGTAGTTAATTTTAAATCTTCATCGTTTGACGAAGATCCTGTCATTATAGTAAACTCACCAGGCTCAACACAATAGGCCATATTGATATCATAAAACGCTAAACTTTCGGCATCTATATCGAAACTTACGGTTTTTGTTTCCCCTGCTTTTAACGCCACACGCTGATAGCCTTTGAGTTCTTTTACGGGTCTTGTAGCGCTACTAACTTTATCCCGTATGTACATTTGAACGATTTCCTCGCCATCAATTTCCCCAGTATTCGTAACATCAACTGTAACGGATAGAGTTTCATCCTTTTTGAATGTACCGCTTGATAATTTTGGTGCGCTGTAACTGTATGTCGTATAACTTAAACCAAATCCAAAAGGATATAAAGGCGTGTTTTTCTCGTCTGCATATTTATGAAAATAAGCAGAGGGTTTGTGGTTGTATATCATTCTTAACTGTCCAACACTCCTTGCTACAGTTAAAGGCAATTTTCCACTTGGATTCACATCTCCAAATAAAATTTCAGCCACCGCTTGACCTCCTAAATTTCCAGGTTCCCATGATTCTAAAAGAGCAGGAATATTTTTTTGAAGCCAAGGTTCAGAAATAGGTTTACCATTTACCAATACAACAATAACGGGAGTGCCTGTTTCTCTAATAGCTTTTACTAAATCTAATTGCTTACCAAATAAATTCAAAGATGCTCTGGCCATATTTTCGCCTGCCGTTTTATCTTTCCATTTGTAGCGCATAGAATTATCTCCTACAACAACAATTGCATAATCAGCACTCTTTGCTATTTCTGAGGCTTCTTTAATTTTAGAGCTTTTAATATTTCTAATATTTTCTCCTGAATTAAAAAAGCTTACATCATAGCCTTTGGATTCTCCTAAGGTTTTAACACCTTCATATATAGTAATAACGTTTTCGTCAGGTTGAACTGCATGCCAATCGCCCAAAATAGATTGGTTGTTTGCATTGGGTCCTGTTACAAATATTTTCTTTTTTGAAGTTGTTTTTTGCAAAGGTAATGTTCCATTGTTTTTTAGCAATACGATCCCTTTCCTTGCAGATTCTAATGCAGTCGCTTTATGTTCATCTGTGAAAAGTAATTCTCCTTTTTTCTCTAGATCTACAAATCGATTTTCAAATAACCCTAATTTAAATTTCGCTGTCAAAATTTTACGACATGCATCATTTACACGATTTATTGAAAGTTTTCCTTCTTTTACCGAAGCTATAACTGCATCTGTAAAGAATGGCCCATGCATGTGCATATCCATACCAGCATCAACGGATAAAAAAGAGGCTTGTTTCATATCATTTGCAGTATGGTGCAATGTGTTAATTCGTTCAATATCTAGCCAATCACTTACATAAAAACCTTGAAACTCCCATTCATTACGTAAAATATCGGTCATTAACCACTTACTCATGTGAGATGGAACACCATTAATCTCATTATGAGCTGCCATAATGGAATATACACCAGCATCAATGGCTTTTTTATAGGGTGGTAAATGCACTTCTCTTAAAGTACGAACGGAGATATCGGCTGGGGCTGCATTTAACCCATTAATTGATTCTCCCCCACCAATCATATGTTTTGCACAAGCGATTACTTTTTCTGTTCCAGTAAAATCATCTTGCTGAAATCCTTGAATCATAGCTGCCCCCATATTACCAACCATAAATGGGTCTTCTCCAAATGTTTCTCCAACACGTCCCCACCGCGGATCTCTAAGTATATCTATGTTTGGGGTAAAAGTCCAATGACTACCTGTAGCACGCATTTCTTTAGCAGTTTGTTTTCCAATGGTATATAAAAAATCATCACTCCAAGTCGATGCTAATCCTATTGGTGATGGGTATACCGATGTGCCTGAAACCAAAGCATTTCCGTGTATGGCATCAATTCCAATTAAAACAGGAATTTTTAGCGGTGATTTTAATGCTAATTCTTGCAAGTAATTAGCTTCTTTAGCTGTTAAAACATGTAAAAAAGAACCTATTTTTCCTTCTTCGCACATCTTGGAAACATCATTTACAGAAAGTGTTTTATAAAAGCCCTGTGCATCATTATTTTCTTTGTCATCGTCTGGATTTCCTTTTTTCATATGTTCCAATCCGACAAATTGGTTCATTTGATACACCTTGTCTTCTAAAGTCATTCTGTTCATTAAATCAGCTACACGAGCTTCTACTGACTTAGAAGGATCTAAGTATATAGGATCATCATCATTAGCGGTTTTAAAAGAAAAAAACAGCATCAGTACGGCACTTAAAACGACCATTTTTATGATATTAGTTTGTGTGAGGGTGTTCTTTAGAATATTCATTTTAATGTTTTAAAAATTTTATATTATGTTGGTTTAAAGATAAAAAATATAGCCCTTTTGCTAAATCAGAAATGTCAATGTAGCCATTTACGACCTTTTTTTTAATGAATATCCCATTAACAGTATATAATTTGATCGATTTTATAGTCTCTGAAAAAAGGATTTTTAATTTATCGGTTGCTGGGTTAGGAAAAACTTTTAAAGTTGGATTTTTAGCTTGGGCTTCATTTTCAATTGACAATGAGTTAGCAGGTATACAAATAGGACTATAATGATTTACATCCTCTTGAGCAGTTAAATTATTAACTCCAGTGTAATAAGGTAATGGAACAGATGCTGTTGACGGGTAATTTTTATAATATACTCCAAGGTCTGTTAGGTTCATGTCTTCATCAAAAAACTCTGCATTTCCAGGATCCTCAGCTATGATGGTATTTTGTGGTTCAAACCATGCATAGCGTTCTACAAAACTAACACTCTCGAGATAGGGAACTGCGAGCTCCATAAATTGCCGATTTGTTTCCGTAGATCTGTATTTATTACCATTAAATTCTGTAATCCATATCGGTAAGCCATAAAGATCATAAACGTCTTCTAAATAGGTCTTAAAACGGTTGAAAATAGTATTTGGGTTAGCATTGGGTGTGCTTTGAGGATTTGACCCCCAATCATACCAATGAACAGCGATAACATCGATTCTGATATCATTTTCAACAGCAGCTTGATAGAAATTATTTAGCCAATTGAACACTGCGCCTTGTCTACAAGCTGGAGAAGCTAAACGAAATCCTGTTTTCAATAAGTTTTCATAGACTGAAATAGCAACAGACACATCGCATAAATCGTTGTACTGTCCGGATTGCCCGTCACAATCGTCGGGCTCATTGAAACCTAAAACATGGGTACTTTTATATTTTGAGATGTATAATTCTATATCACTATCATCGTTGGCAGCGCCGTAACCCCAAGCCATAGGCGTGTATTCGCGTTGTAAATCAGAAAAACCTTGATTATTCCATCTATAAAACCAAGTGTTATTTAAACCTGATATGTCTCCTGCTGTACCTTTTTTTGACACCCAGTTCCATGGAACGACTCTTAAAAAAGAAACACCATCTTGTTGAAGAAAATTAGGTAAAATATGAATTTCTAAGTCTGTTTCTGAAGCAATAAAAACTTTACTCTTTCCTGTTCCGTCCTCATTAACCGCCAAGGTAAGCATGTATCCTCTCTTTAAATAAAAAGATTGAATATTATTGTTCAATTGATTTGGAATAGAAGAACCATTATATATTTGACCAACTTTAATATTAGCTGATAAGCCTATGATATTTTGATCAGAATAAATGGTTAACGGTGAAAAATCCGAGTTGTATGATCTAACAACAGTGCCAGTGTCATAATAATTGTCCATTCGTAAATTTATTTGGTATTGAGCACTTTCATCATTAATGAAAAAAGATGATAAATAAACATCATAAGCAAGATTAGGGGTGACATTTTGTAAACGCAACCAGCTCGATGGGGAATTGAAGTGAACAATAGCATTGTTAATTAGCGGTTCATAAGCGTGTAGATGCACATAGGAATCTTCATTTATAACTAATGTACCACCAGAAAAACTATTTGCATTAAGGACACCACTTGAGATGTATAATGTTTTATTAGTTTCAAAAACTATACCATCAATAGGAGACGAAAGCGCACTTGCGTCACAGGACAATAAAAGGTCGTAAGCAATGGGTTGATTAGGATCTATAGTACCGCTTTGAGGAGATTGCCCTAAACCAGCATTATACCAGTTTAATTCATTAAAAAAATCATGATCTCCTTCACTACCAGTCCAGTAATAATCTTGAGCATGTAAAAAGTGGGATGAAAACATCACAATTAAATAAATGTGATTAAAAAAATTACTTCGTTGTTTTATACAACTGCTAAATAATGACATCTTTTTTGTTCATTATTGATATCACAAATGTAGTTTGGCAGATTGAAATTAAATAAAACAATTGGGTAAAACAATGTAAAATTTGAGGACAAACATATAATGTATAGATTAAATTTTTGAGAATTAAAATATTCTGTTTCATTTATTATTTATTGGATTTATATTAACAAAATCGGTAAGAATTATTCTCCCTTCTTTTTCGCTTCATTAGCGTCTTTTTGACACTTTAAATTAACATCTTGGATCATTTTGCTGCTGTTAATTTTAATCTGTTTTGTGATTTTATTAAATAATTCTCTTTCTTCGAAATGTTTCATTTTATTTTTTTTTAGAGGATTCTAAACCCCCAAAATCAGAATCAGAGATAATCCTTAACTCTTCTAATGTAAGCGTGTTACCATAGCCTTTTTTTAAATCATAGAGTTCTTTTTTTAAATGTTCTATCAACGTATAATATGACTTATTATTTATTAAATTATTCATTTCCGATGGATCTTTTTGAAGATCATAAAACTCCCAAATATCGACATCATAATAAAAATGAATTAACTTATACCTTTGGTTTCTTATACCATAATGCGGCTGAACACGGTGGTAGTAAGGGTATTCGTAATAGTGATAGTACATAGATTTTTGCCAATCTTTGGGAGTTTCCCCTTTTAAATTGTTAAAAAAACTTTTTCCCTGTACCTCATCAGGAATTGGAATGCCCGCCATATCCAGTAAAGTGGGTGCAAAATCAATATTTAAAACAATATCATCTATAACTGTACCTGGTTGTATTTTTTCTGGATAACGAATAACAAATGGCATATGCAATGACTCCTCATACATAAAACGCTTGTCAAAAAATCCGTGTTCGCCTAAGAAAAACCCTTGATCTGAACTATAAATAACAATTGTATTTTCCTCTAAACCATTTTCGGTCAAATAGGACAATACCCGTCCAATATTGTCATCCACAGATTTAATGGTTGCCAGATAATCTTTGATGTATTTTTGATATTTCCATTGCCGTATTTCTTGGCTGTTTAATCCTTTAATTGGGGTAACAACTTGACCGGGTTTGAAGCCAAATTGAAACCATTTGTTGCGTTCTTTTTTCGTCAGAGAATCTGGGGGAATCATTTTCATATCCCGCCTGCTGAAATAATCCATTGTCATTTCGGTATTGCCTGCAGTACGTTCCCTTCCTTGGTAGTTGTCATCAAAATTAGAAGGATAAGGCATTTCCTGATTTTTCCACAAATTCTCATATTTAGTATCAGGAGCCCATTGTCTGTGTGGAGCTTTGTATTGTAACAACAAACAAAATGGTTGATTTTGGTCTCTTTTTTCTAACCAATCCAATGCAAAATCAGTTGTTAAATTAGTAGCATATCCTTTTTCTTTGATTTTTTTGCCGTTGTCATTGTAAATAGGGTTCCAGTACAAGCCTTGTTGTCCTTTAGAAATGTGGTATTTATAATAGTCAAATCCAACAGGCTCTGATGCTAAATGCCATTTACCAACTAAAGCTGTTTGGTACCCCGACTCTTTTAGCGCCTGCGGATACGTCCATTGTTTGCTGTCAAAAACACCGCCTTTATAATTTTTGTAATATCCATTTACATGGCTGTATTTTCCCGTCAGAATTGATGCCCTACTTGGCCCACAAATAGCATTAGTGCACAACGCATTTTCGAGCAGCGCTCCTTCATTTGCAATGCGGTCTATATTTGGTGTGGGTGCAAGGCCTTTAAAAAGCCCACCATACACAGATATGGCATTGGTTGCGTGATCATCAGAAAAAATGAATACAATATTTGGCTTTGAAGATGATGAAGTGTTTTTTTGACTAAACCCTAGAAAGGTAGTTGTAGAAAAAATAACAAGTAAAACTTTATTTAAATACACAGTTGCAATTTAATAGATATTAAAAAGCTGATAAATTCAAGTTATATATGAATTTATCAGCTTTTTTGATGTTATAATTTATTGTTTTATGATCTTTTTAGTGAAGACAGTTCCATTATCTACTTTAATCAAATGAATTCCAGTGGATAGATCAGAAATATCAACTTGATTCGTATTGAAAACTTCTTTTTCTAAACTCCCTAAAATTGAATATACTTTAATAGACTTGATGTTTTGAGCACCCTCAACATAGATCTTATCTGTTGCAGGATTAGGATAAATCATAATATCTGAAAAGCTTACATCGTCTAGGCCTAGTGCCGTACCATTAACTGATAGGGATGAATAACCAATATTTCCGCTACTAAACTGGAATCTAAGGTTTCTGTCCCATCCCACACCATCAACTGTTTTAGAGTTTTCTCCTAAACTAAGTGTCCCTACACAACATGTAATATCATTTCCACTTGAGTTGGTCTTGTAAATCCTGTAAGAAGCACCTTCAGCTGGCATACAAGTAATTGTCATTTGAAATGAGTGTGGAGTATTCATATTAGTTCCTTCATCATTCTTTGAAGCAGCAATTAAATAATATGGCCAATCTGGACTATCTTGATTTACAAATAAGTCTGAAGATCCAATTGTGACATCATCGGGTTCACATTCTTGCGTTGGGTAGAGAACTTCACCATTATGTGAAAAATAATCAAATTCAATTACGCCTCCACCTGAAAACTGAAATTTAACTGCACGATTGAACGCGACCGCAGGAACAGTAATTGTATTTTCTCCCAATACTAAATCACCTTGTTGATCAAAGTTTCCAGCACCAGTCACAAGAGTTTTATATATCCTATATGTATATGTTGAGTCACCAGGCAAATCAGTTATGTTGATTACTACGGTTTGGGCGAGTCCACTGACTGCAACACCATCAGATGTTGTAACGGCTGTAAATACGTGTGTCCAAGTTGCATTGGTTGTTGTGATGAAAAGAGATGATTCTCCAATAGTGGTCTGAGCGAATATCACGCTTGTAATTGTTGTAATCAATAGTAAAGTAATTTTTTTCATGTTTTTTTGTTTTAGTTGTACTGTTTATATTCAGCCCATTGTTGCATTTTTTCTTTACCAAGAGCTTTGGTTAATTTTCCATACAATCGATTGAATGCTTTTCTTAATT
>Ga0102887_1000042_pt1 | contig 46281 bp, 40 predicted proteins | sample Colrivmet1550B02_FD_84504 | JGI IMG/M metagenome (GOLD analysis project Ga0102887, IMG submission 84504) | Estuarine microbial communities from the Columbia River estuary - metaG 1550B-02 | ecosystem: Environmental > Aquatic > Marine > Intertidal zone > Estuary | place: USA: Columbia River...
ATGATTCAAATCCAACATATTTGCACCATCACTTTTGGCATTAGCGGGATCAAAATGCGTTTCGATAAATAGGCCATCGATATTATTAACCACGCCAGCTCTTGCTATAGTTTCAATCATATCAGGTCTCCCTCCTGTAACTCCGCTTGTTTGGTTGGGCTGTTGTAGTGAATGGGTAACATCCAGTATTGTGGGGGCAAATTTACGCATTGTAGGTATGCCCCTGAAATCAACAATCATATCTTGATAGCCAAACATTGTTCCACGATCAGTAATCCAAACATTATCGTTTCCGACGTCTTTTACTTTTTGAACAGCGTGTTTCATAGCCTCAGGACTCATGAATTGTCCTTTTTTTAGGTTGACAACCTTCCCTGTATTTGCCGCAGCCACAACCAAATCGGTTTGGCGTACAAGAAAAGCAGGGATTTGAAGAACATCTACATAATTAGCGGCCATAGCAGCATCAGTTACTTCATGTATGTCTGTAACGGTTGGAATGTCAAAAGTTTCTGATACTTTTCTTAAAATTTCAAGTGCTTTTTCATTACCAATTCCTGTAAAACTATCAATTCGGCTTCGATTAGCTTTTTTAAAACTTCCTTTAAATATGTATGGTATTTTGAGTTTATCGGTGAGCTCACAGACATGTTCCGCAATACGCATAGCCATTGCCTCGCCCTCTATTGCGCATGGCCCAGCAAGTAAGAAAAACTGATCGGAATCTGAGTGTTTTAACTTTGGAATACTATGGAGATCCATCAAAAATATTTTTATGATGCAAATATAAACAAATTAAAACCACATGATTGTTTTTATAAATCAGAATAGTCCTAAAAATTAAGCGTACCTTTGCTCGCTCAAAATAGGGTACACTATGAATAAGATTAAAAACATTGCCATTATTGCTCACGTCGACCATGGAAAAACAACATTAGTTGACAAAATTTTATACCATTGCCAATTGTTTCGTGAGAATGAGAATAAAGGGGATTTGATCCTGGACAACAATGATTTGGAACGTGAACGCGGAATTACCATTACCTCTAAAAACGTCTCTGTCGTGTACAAAGACACAAAAATAAATATCATAGACACACCCGGTCACGCTGATTTTGGAGGAGAAGTAGAGCGTGTGCTTAACATGGCCGATGGGGTATTATTGCTTGTTGATGCATTTGAAGGGCCGATGCCGCAAACGCGTTTTGTCTTACAAAAGGCTATTAGTTTAGGCTTAAAACCATGTGTTGTTATCAATAAAGTAGATAAAGAAAATTGTACTCCGGATGAAGTTCATGAAGCTGTTTTCGATTTGATGTTTGAATTGGAAGCAGAGGAGTGGCAATTGGATTTTCCTACCGTATATGGCTCTGCAAAATTCAATTGGATGAGTGATGACTGGGCTGTTAAAACAGAATCAATTGAACCATTGTTAGATATGGTTATTGATCATATTCCATCCCCCAGATTTGATGAAGGGAATACACAGATGCTGATCACATCTTTGGATTATTCATCATTTACAGGGCGAATAGCTATTGGGCGTTTGCAGCGTGGAACACTAGAAACAAATCAAGCTGTTACTTTGGTTAAAAGAGACGGTTCTAAATTGAAGTCTAAAATAAAAGAACTTCATATTTTTGAGGGATTGGGTAGAAAGAAAGTCGAGAATATAAATGCAGGCGAAATTTGTGCCCTTGTTGGTCTCGATGGTTTTGAGATTGGTGATACCATTGCTGATATCGAAGCACCCGAAGCCTTGGAAACAATAGCAATTGATGAACCTACTATGAGTATGCTTTTTACCATCAATGATTCTCCTTTCTTCGGAAAAGAAGGTAAATTTGTGACTTCACGTCACTTAAAAGAACGACTGGAAAAAGAATTAGAAAAGAACCTTGCTCTTCGTGTAGACGCAACAGATAGTGCAGATAAATTTATGGTTTTTGGACGAGGTGTGTTACACTTATCCGTTCTTATTGAAACTATGCGTCGTGAAGGTTATGAACTTCAAATCGGTCAGCCACAAGTTATTATAAAAGAAATTGATGGGGTTAAATGTGAACCAGTAGAAGAAATGACTATTGATTTACCGGAAAACATATCGGGCAAAGCCGTAGAAATGGTGACCATGCGTAAAGGAGAGCTTTTAAGTATGGAAGTCAAAGGTCAGCGCATGATTTGCCAATTTATTATCCCTTCAAGAGGTATCATTGGCTTGCGGAATCAACTGCTTACTGCTACAGCAGGAGAAGCTATTATGGCACATCGATTTAAGGAATATCAGCCACTTAAAGGTGGAATTCCTGAGCGTCAAAATGGGTCTTTAGTTTCTATGGAAAACGGTTCAGCAATTCCGTATTCTATAGATAAACTTCAAGATCGTGGAAAATTCTTTGTAGACCCTGGTGAATCGATTTATGAAGGTCAAGTTATTGGAGAAAATTCGCGTGGAGATGATATGGTAGTGAATGTTACCAAAACTAAAAAACTAAGTAACGTACGAAGTTCCGGAGCCGATGACAAAGCCAAAATTGTACCTGCTATTAAATTTTCATTGGAAGAAGCTTTAGAGTATATTCAAAAGGATGAGTATGTTGAAGTGACTCCCAATAGTCTAAGATTGCGAAAAATTTACCTCAAGGAAGTCGATCGAAAACGAAATAAAACTTTATAAATGGATTTTACATCAGTTAACACTGCTGAATGGGTAGGTTATATTGCTACTGCGGTTTTGCTTACCTCCTTTGCAATGAAGCAATTGAGAACGCTAAGAATTGTCAATTCTGTAGCCTGTTTGCTTTTTGTGGGGTATGGAGTTTTATTGACTAATGCTTGGCCGATTATTATTTCCAACGCTGCAATTTTTGTAATCAACATCTATTACTTGTTTTTGAAGAAAAATCAGTAACTTCACAAGATAAATTAAATAAGTGCCACTATTTTTTTAGTAAAAAAATATCGATCTGATTTAAAAGTGTCTTGGAATGAATTTGTATCAAAATCTAAAAATGCAACATTTTTGTTCTATCGCGATTACATGGACTATCATAGTGATCGCTTTGACGATTTTTCTATTCTGATCTATAAGAATAAATCTTTAGTAGGACTTATTCCAGCTAACAGTTTTGAAAATTCCATTTATTCGCATCAAGGACTCTCATACGGAGGACTTCTATTAAAAAATAATTTTAAAACTACATTTTTGGAGGAGATGATGACGTATATAACGGAATTTTACAAGGACAATGGCTTCAAAGGTTTTCAGCTAAAGGCATATCCAAGTAGTTATCCACAATGCCATGTCATACCACATTTTTTTATTTTTAAAAATTCTAAAGCTAAAATCATAACTACACATAAAAGTTTGGCAATTGATTATTCTAAAGGATTTAAGTTTCATAAGACAAAATTAAAAAACCGACGAAAAGGATTAGAGCGCGGATTAGAAGTTCGTTTAGATAATGATTTTAAAGCTTTTTGGGAAAAAGTTCTTACCCCAATGCTTAAAGATCGGTTTCAAGCAAAACCAGTTCATTCACTTGAAGAAATTGAACTACTTCACTCATTTTTTCCTGATAAAATTCTGCAATTTAATGTGTATTTAAAGGACAAAATTTTAGGTGGAATTACGATTTATAATAAAGGTACAATTGTTAAATCTCAATACAGCGCAACAACGCTTGAGGGGCAAAATAATTACGCAATAGATGTTTTGTTTATGAATTTAATAGAGCATTATAAAAATTGTGGTACACAATTTTTTTGCATGGGTACAGTTACAACTAATGATTCGTTAGGATATAGCCCTGGTTTACTTAAACAAAAGCAAGAACTCGGTTGTAGTATCTATGAACAACAGATTATTAATTTCTCATGGCATGATTAAATTCCTAGACCTTCAAAGAATCAATCAAAGATATAAAACTGCCTTTAAAAACCGTTTTGATTATTTTCTGTCAGAGGGTCATTATATTTTAGGTTCTGAAGTGTCAAGGTTTGAAACTAATTATGCTTCTTATTGTAATACTCAACATTGTATTGGCGTTGCAAATGGGCTAGATGCGTTAACACTGATATTCAAAGCTTATATACAATTAGGTAAACTGTCATTCGGCGATTCAGTTTTAGTCCCTGCAAACACCTATATAGCAAGCATTTTATCTATTATTAATTCAGGTCTAAAACCTGTTTTCATTGAACCTAATACAGAGACCTATAATATTTCTCCAAAACTCATTAAAGAAGCTATATCTTCTGAGGTCAAAGCCATTTTAGTTGTTCATTTATATGGACAATTAGCGGATATGGAAGAGCTTCATAAGATAGCAGATCGTCATAATTTATTAGTTATTGAAGATGCTGCACAAGCACATGGTGCTATAGATGCTAAAGGACAAAAAGCAGGTAGTTTAAGTCATGCTGCAGCATTTAGTTTTTACCCGTCCAAAAATCTTGGTGCTCTTGGAGATGCAGGTGCCATAACAACTAACGATTCTATATTGGCGGATCTTATTAAAAAATTAAGAAATTATGGAAGTCCTAAAAAATATGTGAATTCAGTCGTTGGATTTAATAGCCGGTTAGATGAATTACAGGCCGCTTTTTTGAATCTTAAACTTTCTAATTTAGATGAAGACAACGTCAAAAGACGCTCTGTTGCTAAGCAGTATTTAAAAGGAATCAAAAACACTAAAATTAAACTCCCTTCTTACTCAGGGACTAAAGATCATGTGTTTCACTTATTTGTAGTTTTAGTTGAAGATCGAAACCATTTCATAACCTATCTGAAGGATTGTTCTATTGAATCCCTGATTCATTATCCAATTCCGCCTCATAAGCAGGAAGCTCTAATATCTTATCGCGACTTAAATCTCCCACTTACAGAAAAAATTCACCAACAGTTAGTGAGTATTCCGATGAGTCCTGTGCTTACACAAGAAGAAGTTAATTCGATAATTGAAACTGTAAACGCCTTTTAATTAGTAAATGTCTCAACAGAAAAAATCCTACATTCAAATTATGAAATCGACGTCTCTTTTTGGAGGTGTTCAGGTTTTTAATATTTTGATCTCTGTGATTCGTTCCAAAGCTGTTGCAATTCTTATCGGGCCCCTAGGGTTTGGAGTTATTGGGCTTTTAAATTCGACACTTCGTATCATTGGAGATTTCACAAAAGTAGGGCTTGATACGAGTGCTGTTAAAGAAATTTCAGAAAGAAATTCGGATACAGATACTTCCAAAGTATCAGAAATTATATTTGTACTAGAAAAGTTAATTTGGTTTACGGGAACTCTTGGAGCACTTATAACACTTATTTTTTCTAGATATATAAGTTACTTAACTTTCGGAAATACAGATTATACCTACGCTTTTGTATGGTTGTCCATAGCGGTTTTGTTTACTCAATTAGCTAAAGGTAAAATTGCAATTCTTCAGGGTACGCGCCGCCTTAAAAAATTAGCATCTGCAAATTTAACAGCCAGTACGGTTTCTTTTTTAGTAACACTTCCCCTGTATTATTTCTTTGGATTAAAGGGAATAGTACCTGCTTTGATAGTTTCTGCCGTCATTGTATTTATTGTTTTTAAGTTTTTCACCAAAAACATTGAAATCCCACGTTTTAATTTCACTAAAACAGAACTATTTCACAAAAGTAAAGCGATGTTATCTTTAGGAGCTACCATGAGTGTTACTTCAATGATTGTTGCTTTGACAGGACTTTTAATTCAAATATTTATACGGACTACTGATGGTCTAGAAGCAGTTGGATTTTATAGTGCTGGTTTTTTAATTGTTAATGCTTATGTAGGTATGATTTTTACTGCAATGTCAACAGATTATTTCCCTAGACTTGCGGCTATAAATACAGATAACAAAAAAATGAATGTGGCAGTTAACCAGCAAGCAGATGTAGCCATTCTTATGATTACTCCAGTAATTATTTTGTTTTTAACCTTTGCACCATTTATAGTAGAACTCCTTTATTCCAGTAAATTTAACGTCATCATTGGATTTGTCACTTTTGGTGTATTGGGGACTTTCTTTAAAGCAGTTTCTTTTTCTTTGGGCTATGTTATTATAGCAAAAGGTCATTCTAAAGTATTCATAACACTTTCTATAATATTTAATTCTGTCTTTTTAATCATCTGTATCTTTTCTTACAAAATTGGTGGACTTACAGGACTTGGTATAGGATTTTTGGTTTATTACTCTCTTCATTTGATAGTACTGAAAATATTGACTAATTATTTATATCAAATTAGACTTACGAAGGCTTTTTATCGTACCTTTTTAGTTTGTGCAATCATATGTGGTTGTTGTTTTATGGCTACTTTGGTTGAATCTCTGTATCTTCGTTACTTGTTAATGTTTGTGTTTGTGGTATTTTCGTTTCTATACACATTAAGACAATTTGATAAAAAAATGGATTTAAAACGTTTTATTAAATCTATTTTTAAAAAAGAGACAAAGGATTAAGATCTATGATTCAAAGCCTAAGAAACATCAAAAGAAAGTTTAAAATTGCTTGCACCGTTAATTGGGCCAAGACACTTTATTTTAATTTTAAGATGTTTCCTTTTTCAATTGCTAAAAAACTTCCTGTGTTTTTTTATGGTAGCGTAAAGTTTACGTCACTAAAAGGAGAAATTAAAATTAAGACGCCAATTAAATCTGGTATGGTTGGTTTTGGACAGCCTTATGAAATGACCACAAGATATCGTGGAATTGCTGAATTATTTTTGGAGGGAAAAATAATTATCAACGGTCATACTCAATTTGGTAAAGATTGTTTTGTGTATGTCAAAAAGGATGCTCAACTACAAATGGGGCACATGGCTTCTCTAGCAAGTCTAGGAAAAATAATTTGCACCCATTCTATCACTCTTGGTACTTGGGCTCGTATTGGTTCTGAATCTCAGTTGATGGACACCAACTTTCATCAGATGATTGACACAAAGAATAACGAAAAAATTCATAGTACTAATACCATAACAATTGGGAATTACAACTTTATTTCAAATAGAGTTTCGATAATGTCCAACACTTCAACACCAGATTTTTGTACAATAGCTTCCAATAGTTTAACCAATAAAAATTATACGTCACTCGGAAAAAATACGCTAATTGGAGGGCTGCCTGCCAAACTACTCAAAGAAAATATAAGCAGAGATTGGGAAGGTGAACGAGAGTCATTAGAAAAAAACTTAATTATTAACTTTTAGTTCGTAAGATCATTTTATGTCAAAACTTATTAAAATACCAAAAATTTCGGATCCACGAGGAAATCTTGGTATCATTGAAAAAGATACCATCCCTTTTGAAATCAAGCGAGTCTATTACCTTTTTGATGTTCCAAGTACCGCCTATCGAGGAGGACATGCACACATCAATCAGCTAGAGTTATTAGTGGCGCTTAGCGGTAGTTTTGACGTCAAGTTAAATGATGGAAAAGAAGAAACCTTTGTAACACTTAACAAACCCGACAATGGCTTGCTTATTGAAAAAGGTGTATGGCGTGAATTAGAAAATTTTTCATCTGGTTCAGTTTGTCTCGTCTTGGCCTCGGATGTGTTTGACGAAGCGGATTATATCCGCGACTTTGAAACGTTTAAAAACCAATTTTCTTAGTTAAGAATCCCACGTATCTACATAGGTTTGTGCAACTATCGAATAATCGTGATAGGTTTCAATATATGCACGTGCATTTTCACTAACTTTAATAATTTCTTCAGGGTTTTCGATAAGCCAACTTAAGTTTTTAACGATAGCTTCCACATCTGGTGTGGTGTGAATTCCAATTGTTTTTGTGATGTTATAGTGCGATTTAAAACTGTCACTGAAACCGCTAAAGACAACTTTTCCCTGTGCCATAGCTTCTAATGCATTGTAGCCTTGGTCATAGGCGTGGGTTTGATCTAATAGAATATGAGACGCATTATACAATTTTATGTAGTCTTTGTAAGGGATGCTTTCTACTTCAATGATTTCTATACGCTCTTTGTATTTTCTTTGAATTTGTTTCAAGGCCTCACAAAAATAATTATTTCCTTTTTTGTAATAATTGATGTGATTTATGCCGTGAAAAATTTTAATTTTTCCTGAAACATCTAAAGGGTTAAATTTTATTTTGTTAATATTTACTGGAAATGGGATCAATGGTTTGACTTTAGGTTGCTTTCGGTAAGCCATTTCATAATCATAATCTCCTGGGATAATTTGGCTTACATTTTTTTTAACAAAAACACTCAGTTTTTTATGGGCAGGTTTTAAATAATTAAGGCTATGCTTAAAATAAGGTTTCATTTTTCGGTTTTCTTGTAAAGGGGTCAAAACATGATGAGACAAATTAGAAGATAATAAATAATTTATATAGGTTACATCATCTCCACAAGCCGACAGGATTACTTTTTTATTGTGCTTAAAAATGAATTTCAAAATCAAAGTATCCAAGTAGGGAGTCGTTTTTACAGGGTATTCATTAATAAGTTGAACAATATCATAGTTCTTAAAGTGATTTTTATTTTTGAAAAAATTATATAAAACTTCGAAGCAAGAAATATCAAATTTAAAAAGTAGGTATAATAAGTTTTTTAATTTCCAGAGAGGATAAAACATAAATAGTTTTGGTTCTAAGCTAATATCCAATTTGAAGTCTTTGAAACCATCCTTTCTGCCTGACAAAAGAACACTATGGCCATTTTTTTCTAACGCAGCTTTTAGGGTACTGTGAAAGTTACTATATTCCCCAAATAAAAGTATCCGCATCAAAATTTATATTTGCTTCGTAATTTAATAGTTTTAAGGCATCGTGCAAAATTTTAAAAAGAAAATATGTTTAATTGTTGACAGTTTGTCTAAGGGTGGTGCCGAAAAAGCCGCAGCTTTGTTGTCAGTTGAGCTAGATAAATTAGATTATCAAGTTTCTATAATTTGTTTGAGAAATGAGATTAGTTATTCTTTTCAAGGGAAATTGTATAATTTAGGATTGAATACTTCTAGTATTAAGATAGTAAAACAAGTTTCTAAGTTTTTAAAATTTAAAAATGCCTTCAACAATACCAATGCGGATATCTACATTGATTTTCGAATGCGAAATCGATATTTACTTGAGCGTTTATTACATACATTCGTTTTTGATCTTTCAAAAATGATTTTTACAATTCATAGCTATGAAGTTTTTTATCATATTCCGAAAAATAAATGGTTTTACGCTCAATATGATAAAGCTCGTGCTATTGTATGTGTTTCAAAGGCCGTAAAAGATAATTTGTTTTCTATATATCCGTTCCAAAATTTGAAATATATACCAAATTTCATCACTCTCACAACACAGCCAGATTTGGTAATGGAATTAATTCCTGAGTTTGATTATGTCATCGCCGTTGGACGTTTAGATAACAACGTAAAGCAGTTTGATCGGTTGATTATTGCATACAAAAATTCTAAGCTATATAGTCAAAATATACCACTATTAATTCTTGGCACAGGTCCTGACGAAGAATCATTGAGACATCAAATTCAATCATTAGAATTAGAAAATCATGTAAAATTACTGGGGTTTAAACCCAATGTTATAGATTACATGGAACCTGCTAAATTTTTGATTTTATCGAGTCGATTTGAAGGTTTTCCATTGGTTCTCATAGAAGCATTATCGGTAGGGACACCCGTAATTTCCTTTGATTGTAATTCTGGACCCTCAGAAATCGTCAAAAATAAATCAAACGGACTTTTGGTAAAATCACAAAACTTTGAAGCTTTAACAAAAGCGATGAACCTTATGCATGGAGATAAAGCGCTTTATAAAAAATGCAAATCTAACTCCAAGAACTCAGTTGAGAAATTTTCATTCTCAACTATTTCACCAAAATGGTTAGATTTGCTTCAGTAGGATGTAAGTCGGATATTCTTTGTGAGAAAATAAGCTTTAATTTTTTTTAAAAGGTTAATAAAAACTAAAGGACATTTAAGTAAAAATCGTTGTGTCATAGTTAGATTTGAAAGTATCAAATTCTCATTTAACTTTTTAAAATTCACCAAATCTCTATTTATTTTACAATCAATAAGAAAATAGTAACGGTAGCGGTCAATGTATTTTTTTAATGATATGTTTTTTGTGCTAAATTTCTCAAATTGGTTAAAATCAATAATAGTTTTATCCTTAAAACCTACTCTGGTGATTTGGTTGGGTACATCGAAATTAGTCTTGACAAGTGCTCTATAACTATAGGCAAGTTTATAATTTAGATTACACTCAATGTAAAATTCAATGTCTTCAGCATACTGTGTTTTTTCATTGAATTGGACGGCATCGAAAACAGACTTTTTGAAGGCAAAGCTGCTTGGGCAAAAGATAGGTTGAAACAGACTAATTTCAAAAAAATCATCAACTAAAAAAGAAGTGTTTTTAAGTTCTTTTGAAATATTTTTTTTAGGCTCTAAGAAATTTTTTTCATTGTATAATTCAATATAGTCAGACCCAAACAAATCTGCCGTCGGAAATTTTTTTTGAAGTTCATAGAGTGTAGATAAATAATTTGGATTCCAAAAATCGTCAGCATCTAAAAGAACAATAATTTGACCTTTGGCTTTTTTTATTCCAAAGTTTCTTGTGGCACTCAATCCATGATTCTTCCGACTATAAAGATGAACATTAGCGTTATGACAATACTTTTCTACAACTTTTGCACTCTCATCCGTTGATCCATCATTAACCACAATGATTTCAAAATCTGCAAAGGTTTGATTTAGAGCACTTTCAATGGTGTCTTGAATGTAGTTTTCTTTGTTATAAAGCGGTATGACAACTGAAAAAAATGGCATTTACTTTCTAGATATATAACAAAGATAACTTAATCGGTACAAATCAAAAATGAATAAAGATGGCCTATTGGATAAAAGGTTTTTTTCAAATCGTTTTTTGAATATAGGAAAAATTACAGAGAAGAGTATATCAAGTTTAAATTTCCGAACTTTATATTTGACTCTTGAGATCTTCATATACCTGGCATCAATTAATTTTTGTTTTAGAAATAAATTCAAAGTATCTATGTTTTGAAGAGATTTTTTTAAAAATGCCTCACTTGTTTCTAAACCCAAATGATTAACAGGATTTTCAATATGTGAAACTGTAATTTTTTTCTGTTTTAAATTATATGAAAACAATGTATCCTCATTACCAAAACGTGCCATTTTCTCATCAAATTTAATTTTTTTCAGTGTTTCCTTCTTAATTAAAAAATTTGAAGAAAGTAAACTTATATATTGGTTTTTTTTTCTTATTTCTGAATTCAGAGCTTCTCTTTTTTTTCCGTAAATCCATCGTAACAGTTGTGATTGCTCTGGTTTTTCTTTTTGATACGAAATTCCCCCATTGATTATTGGTTTAGAATCGGATAATGAATTTATATAATTTGACACAAAATTATCATTTACTGTCATCACATCAGCATCTAAAAATAATAACCAATCATATTGAGCATTTTTTGCAAGTTTGTTGCGGATGGCGCTTCTTCCGATATTTGATTTCAAAATGGTGTATGAGGTGTCTTCTAAAGCATTGATTGAGGTGTTATTTTTTCTAACTTTTAAATCTGTAGAAGCATCATCATAGACTAGAATTTCAAATTCTATTTTGCAGGCTATGGATTGTTTGTGGACTTCAGTGACCAAAGCTGTTACATCATAATTGAAAGTTGGAATTAGAATTGAAAGCATCTTAGTCTTTTCGTTGCACCACTTCAAACACCTTATTGTTTTCACACTTCAAGGTTTTACTTGGATATTTTAAAAGTAATCCGTAATCGTGTGTTGCCATCAAAATGGTATTTCCTTTACTATTTAAATCTTGTAAAACTTCCATGACTTCTATGCTTGTTTGCGGATCTAAATTCCCCGTTGGTTCATCGGCCAAAATAAGTTCTGGGTCATTTAGCAGTGCTCTAGCAATAGCCACGCGTTGTTGTTCTCCACCGGAAAGTTCATAAGGGAATTTATGTCCTTTTTTTTGCATATTTACCTTAGACAACACTTCTTCTATTTTTTGTTGTATTTTAGTTTTGTCTTTCCATCCTGTAGCACGTAAAACAAAGTCCATGTTATTTTCAATAGTAAGTTCATTAAGCAACTTAAAATCTTGAAAAACAATTCCTAATTTTCTTCTTAAAAATGGAATATTTTTATCTTTTAAGTCTGTGAGGTCAAACCCTACAATTTGTCCTTTGCCTTGTGTGAGTTCCAAATCGCCATAAAGCGTTTTTAGTAAGCTGCTTTTTCCAGATCCTGTTTTACCTATCAGATAAACGAATTCTCCTTTTTTCACATTCACATCAACTTCATTTAGAATTAAATTTTTGTCTTGAAAAATGGAGGCTTTTTCTAATTTTAAAACAGAATCGGACATTGGTAACTAGTATTAATATTTTATAAAAGTATCACTATTCAATTCAATAATCAAATTTGAGTCACATTAAACATCTTGGTTGTGGTAAAATACATTTTTTGTATTATAATTTAATTTAGAAACCAACGTTATAAATGGTATAAATTCTATATTTGAGTTTTATACAAGACTGTATCTTATGAAGTACAAAAGTATTTTTTTCTTTACTTTATTTTTTTATTTTACCTTCTTTTTGAATGCTCAAAAATCGAAGACAAATGAACAGCCAAATAAAGTATATATAACTGCTTTATCTTTTTTTGAAGCAGGGGCTTATGCATCTGCACAGGCGCTATTTGATGACCTTCAGAAATCAAACGCCCCACTAATAGCATCTGATGCGGCCTATTATTATGCAGTTTGTGCCATTCGATTAAATCAACAGCAAGCCGAACAATACTGTGAACGCTTTTTGGAACGTTACCCCACTAGTCCGAGAAAAAACACTATTTATCTTGATGCGGGTAACTACTACTTTGCTAACGCAAAATATGCTTATGCTCGGAAATGGTATCAGAATGTGTCAGCTGAGCTCTTGGACGATGACATAAAGGATCAGTTTTATTTTAATAATGGATACGTAAATTATGTCACAAAGAATTTCAAACAGGCGAAAACAAATCTCACTAAAGTTGAATTTTCTGAGGTTTATGGGTCACAAGCTAAATACTATATTGGTTTTATAGCATATGAAGGGGATGATTATGACAATGCCTCAAAATATCTAGATCAAATTTCAAATAATCAACGCTACTCAAACGAATTAAATTATTTTCAGGCTGATTTGAATTTTAAACTAGGGGCTTTTAACAAAGCCATTGATGTCGCCCAAAGGGCTCTTGAAAACGCTGATCGAAATGAAACTTCTGAGTTGTCAAAAATTATTGGGGAAAGCTATTTTAACTTGAGGAAATATAAAAAAGCCATTCCTTATTTAAAAGCTTACAAAGGCAATAAGGGGAAGTGGACCAATGTTGATTTTTATCAGTTGGGATATGCCTATTACAAGCAAAATGATTTTGAAAAGGCAATAAGTGAGTTCAACAAAATTATAGGCGGTAATAATTCCGTTGCTCAAAATGCATATTATCACTTAGGACAGAGTTACATTAATTTAGACAAAAAGCAACAAGCCCTGAATGCTTTTCGAAAGGCTTCGGAAATGGGTTTTGATGATAAAATTAAAGAGGATGCTTGGTTCAACTACGCAAAACTTAGTTACGATATTGGCAACCCTTATTTGTCTACCCCAATTGTCCTAAATAATTTTTTAAAGAATTATCCAAAATCACCTTTCAAAGAATCTATTGAACTTTTATTGGTAGACTCCTATATCTCATCCAAAAATTATAAAGAAGCACTATTGCTATTGGAATCCAATATGAATAATGTGCTAAAGTCCAGTTATCAGAAAGTTCTTTTGTATAGGGCATTAGAGCTATACAGCGCTAATGTATTTGATGAAGCACAAACAATGTTGCAAAAAGCCATTTCACTAGGAATTGATCCTTTTATCACAGCAAGAGCAAACTATTGGAATGCAGAAATTGAGTTTTTAAGTTTAAACTTTGAGTCCGCCCTTGATGGGTTTTTGAGATTTAAAAACAGTACCATTAGTTCAACTGCTCCAGAGTTTGAGTATTTGAATTATAACCTTGGATATGCTTATTTTAAATTAAAAAAATACTCAAAAGCCATTGCTGCTTTTAAGTCATTTCTTTCAAGTGATTTAGAAAATAATAATCATGTAAATGATGCTTTACTACGCTTAGCAGATGCTTATTATGTAACCAAGGCCTATCAAAATGCTATTGAAGCTTATACAAAAGTGATTTCTAATAGAGCTCCATTGTCAGATTATGCTATGTTTCAAACGGCAGTTAGTTTTGGGTTTTTAGGACAAACTTCAGACAAGATAAGTACTCTAAAAAAGGTTTTTACTTATAAAAGTTCTTCTTATTTGGATCAGGTTTATTTTGAATTGGGAAATACATACAATAATTTAGGAAACACTGAAAAAGCTCTAGAGGCGTATACAACTGTAATAGAAGATTACAGCAAAAGTATCTTAGTGTCAAAGGCACTTTTACGCAAAGGATTGTTGCTTTACAACATAAACAAAACATCAAAAGCATTGGCGGTGTTTAAACGAGTTGCGGCTGAATATCCTGCTACTCCTGAGGCTTTTCAGGCCATCAGTTCTGCACGCTCAATTTATGTTGATAACGCTGATGTAGATAATTACGCAAAATGGGTGGGTACCCTGAGTTATGCAACTATTTCTGATAAAGAGTTGGATAGAACTGCTTATGAAGCCGCTGAAAAACAATACTTGGAAAATAATGCAGATAAAGCGATTTCATTATTTAATGACTACATAGTTAAATTTCCAAACGCAGCCCAGATCACAAAAGCACATTTCTATTTAGCCGCTTTATACTTCAAACAAAATCTTAGAGAAAATGCATTGCCGCATTATGAGTTTGTTATTGAACAATCTACAAATGAATTTACTGAACAAGCACTTCAGAAAGTCTGTGCGCTTAAGCTTCAACTTAAATTGGATGCTAAGCAAGCTTTGAACCGCTTGGAAATGGAAGCCAAAAATCCTCAAAATATTCTATTTGCTCAGTCTAATTTGATGAAAATAGCTTACGAGGAAGAGGATTTTTCTATGGCATTAAACTATGCTCAAATCATAATAGAGAACCCAAACACTGATCAATACATAAAAAATGATGCGCATATCATTACTGCAAGATCTGCTATTAGCTTGGAGAATGACGATTTGGCGAGAACATCTTACGAAAATGTAGCTGCGACAAACTCTACTTCTTATGGTGCTGAGGCAAATTATTTTGCTGCATTTTTCAAACATAAAGACAGTGCATTTACTGAATCCAATAAATTGATTCAACAACTGATTCAGCAACACCCGAGCAATAGAACCTTTGCAGCTAAAGGTCTTTTACTTATGGCCAAAAATTATTATGCTCTAAATGATGCTTTTCAAGCTACATATATCTTAGAAAATATAATTAAAAATTTCTCTTCTTTTGATGTTCTAACTAAGGAAGCAGTTCAATTACTAGATATGTATCAACGAGAACTTTCAAAATCTAATGCATCAATCGAACTTCAACAAGACAAAACAAATAAGAATGAGAACTAAATACATACATATCATTTGTTTTTCTTTGGCTTTACTGATGTCTTTTCATAGTTTGGCTCAAGAGCAGATCGTCAACGACAGCCTAGATCCTCAGCTGGTTAGAGTAGTGAAGCCTTATTCTCCAAAAATCTCTGATGCTTTCAAATTAAAGCAATTACCTTCCTTGGAAAATCAAGAAATTCTAAATAATAAGTCTATAGATTATACAATTTTTTCATTTCCTGTAGCGTCTATTTTTACTCCTGCAAAATCAAAATCTATTGGCTTAGAACAACTCAAAAAAGAACGAAAATTTAGTAATGTTGCTGCCCTTTCTGTCGGGAATTATACCAATATTAACGGAGATTTATTTTTGAATAAATCTATAGCAAAGGGAAGACTAATTAGTGCTTATCTAAGTCATCAGTCTTCTCAAGGGGGCATCAAAGATTTGTTCTTAGATGACCTATTTTCAGAAAACACCGCTCAATTGAAATACAATGTCACTCAAGGCAATAAAAATTGGAACGTTCGAGCTGCTGCTCAGCGCTACTTGTCTCATTGGTATGGCTTGTCTAAAAATGCTGACACTGCGCCTACTCAATCCTTTAATACTAAACAAATTGTTTCAGTTTTTCAAATCAATGGTAGTTTGAGTTTAAATCAAGGGCTTGTTGAAGACGCTGAGGTCGAGGCCTACACCCTTTCTGATGATTATGACTCAAACGAATCACGAGCACAATTTAATACCCAGCTTAAATTAGAGGTTTTAGACAAATCTTTGGAAACCCAATTTGGGTTGAGTTTTTTAAAAGGAAGTTTTAAAGAAGGTTTTGCAGCAAACCAAGTTTTTGATTATGGGAATTTAGGAGTTTCATTTTCTCCTAAGTTCAAGTTCAATCTTTCCAGTTTTAACATCACGGCCGGATTTAAGGTCGTTTATTTTGATGATAACGAACGATCAAAACAGACCCTTCATGTTTATCCAAAAATAACAACAAGTTACGATGTTGTCGATTCAATTTTTATCGCATATGCAGGAGTTGAAGGAGATCTTGACCAGAACACATACAGAGATTTATATCTCGAAAATCCATTTATTGCACCCACCTTAAATATTCTTCCAACCTCTATGCCGTACAAGCTATTTGTGGGGACTAAGGGAAAGTTGGCAAATAGTGTATCATATGATGCTAGTGCTGTTTTTTCGCGGCAAAATGATGCAGTATTATTTCAGAAAAATGGTATACAATCAAATTTGAATAACCAGCCCTTCAGATATGGCAATTCTTTTGGTGTTGTATATGATGATATGGAAACATTTACTGTTCAAGGCTCACTTTTTTTTCAATTCAATAACTCGCTAAATATAACGACCAAAGCATCCTTTAGTTCTTACGGTTTGGATAATGAAGAAGAGGCATGGAATTTACCTAAGATTCAGGCCAGTTTAGAAATGCGATATCAACCTGCAAATCGTTTGAATCTAGGGTTTCAAGGCTATTATTTTGGTAAGCGTTTTGATCTTCATAAAACGGATATTTCTCAAGAAAACCAATCGCCTCAAACAACTGCTTTAGATGCCTTTATTGATTTGAACATTGATGCGTCTTATAGCCTCACTCCTAAGTGGTCTTTAACTTTAAAATTGAATAATATTCTTGGAAGGAATTACCAACGTTGGATGGATTTCTCTGCTCAGGGAGCTCAAGTTTCAGCCGGCGCTTTTTATAAGTTTGATTTTTAGTCTATTCCTTTTTTTTTATTTGTGCTAAAAAATCGTGATGAGGTCCTTCCTCGATTTTAATACACTGCAGACCAACAATTGAACAAGCTGTTTTTAATCGATCAAAATCAAGGTACATCCACTTAAACGAATCCTCTTTGCCTTTGTATCGAACGGTATATGCCAATTCGCCATAATATGCGTTGTGCGTATCTAACCAAACCCCTCCATCATCATCTTTAAACATGTATTTGATATCTGAGGAATCAATAAGGATTTGACCATTTTTGTTTAATAGCTTTTTTAAATGATTCAGGACTTTTGGAGTTTCTTCTAACGACTGGAAAACACCAGATCCGTTCATTAACAGCAGCAGAGTATCAAAGCGTTGTGTTTCATCTAAAACATTTAAAACCTCTGAATTATCTAATCCTCTGAGCTGACAACATTCAATAGCTTTTGGTGATATGTCTATCGATTTTACCTTGAAGCCTTTTGCTTTAAGATGTAAACTGTGACTTCCTGCACCACAGCCAATATCCAAAATACTGCCTTTAACCAATTCAAGGGCCGTTTGTTCTAGCTTGGGCATTTCATCATAAGTTCGAAACAAATAAGAAACGCTAAGGGGTTCTTCATCCGAAATACTGGTAGAAGTAAGGATATCCTCTTTGCATTTTCCAGTTTGAAAATCTAAAAGTGCAGTTCCAAAAACGTCGTTCATAAAGAGAATTTTTCATGTATTTTTGCATTATGCAAGACCAACTGAATGATTTACCTAAGCACGCCAAAGATAAGCATAAGGCACACAAAAATTTCTTTTCAAAGCTAAAAAAGAACCCCCCAAAAAAGTTAGATTACTTAATGCAGGACTTGCATGAGCAAGAATTCATGCGAACCAATTGTTTGGATTGTGCGAATTGTTGTAAAACTACAGGGCCACTTTTCACTGGAAAGGATATTGAGCGTATTTCAAAATCTTTTCGAATGAAACCTTCAAAATTCATAGAATCCTATCTCAGGATTGATGAAGACAACGATTATGTTTTACAATCTGTACCGTGTACTTTTTTAGGAGCCGATAATAAGTGTAGTATTTATGACATTCGCCCGAAAGCCTGCCGTGAATTTCCACATACTGATCGCCGGAAATTTCATCAAATTACTTCATTAACATTGAAAAATGTTAAGATTTGTCCAGCGGCCTACAACATTGTAGAAGCGCTGCGAAAAAAAATAAAATAGTATCTTTGTATATAACTAATTATGGAACAAATTCTTAATTATTTCGATACTATTCCTTCGCTTCACCGCAGTATTATTCTTGTTGGTGGATTGACGTTTTTTTGGATTTTGGAAGGGGCTTTACCATTAGTCAAGTTCAATTACAATAAATGGGGCCACGCTTTACCTAATTTATTTTTCACTGGAACAACCATTGTTGTGAATTTCAGTTTAGCATTTTTATTACTAAACTCATCGGATTGGGTAGTTGAGAATCAATTTGGAGTTTTAAATTGGCTTCCAGAAATGCCTTTGTGGCTATTTGTTGTTTTAGGGGTTTTATTAATGGATTTAATAGGCGCTTATCTTCCTCATTTTACAGAACATAAAATTAGACCACTTTGGATGATTCACTTGGTCCATCACTCGGATCCTAAAGTGGATACAACTACGGCAAACAGGCACCACCCTTTAGAAAGTGTAGTTCGTTATGTCTTTACGCTTTTTGGAGTATTTATTATTGGAGCCCCCATAGCAATTGTGATGTTGTATCAATCTCTATCTTTAGTAGCAACTCAGTTCAGTCATGCCAATATCAAACTGTCCAAAAAAACAGATCTAATACTTAGCTATATTTTGATTTCACCTGATATGCACAAGACGCATCACCATTACAAACTTCCTCACACAGATTCTAATTATGGCAATATTTTTTCCATATGGGACCGTGTTTTTGGCACCTACAGCTATTTGGATCGTGATGCACTTGTTTATGGCGTAGATACATTTCCGGATGAAAAAGAAAATAGCAGTTTAAAATCTTTACTCAAACAGCCCTTTCAGCCTTACAGAAAGCCCACTACGGATACAGAAGGTAATTTGCTCTAATCTTTTTGAATTTTTCTAATCCTTTTTGCCAGCTCTTTCTTATTTCAGCTACATCTAGCCCATTTTTAATTTGTGCTTGTAGCTTAGTTTGCCCCGCTAATTTTGTAAAAAATGGATTAAAAAATTCCTCTTTTTCACTACTGTATTTATAAGCGTCTATAAGCCACGTTAGGTTGATTGAATCTAAAACTTCTGAATTCCTTAGATCCCTTCCGTAACACTTAATAGATTTGTGTTTGGGGTTTTTCGCGCCTTTATTTGGTTTAGGCGTAAAATGATAGGAGAATTTTTCAGGATTTAAAAATGGACTTCCAAAAACCTGAAATTGAGTTTCTGTACCTCGACCTGAACTTACGTTAGTCCCTTCAAAAAAACACAAGCTGGGGTATAAGTTTATGGCTTTTCCATTCGGAAGATTCGGTGAGGGTTTTATAGGTAAATTATAGTTTTTTTTGTGGTGGTAATTGTCCACAGGGATGATCCTTAACGAGCATTTAACCCCAGCCTTCAACCAGCCTTCTCCATTGATCATTCTTGCATATTCGCCAATGGTCATTCCATGTGTTACAGGAACAGGATGCATGCCTACAAAGCTTTTGTGCTCAAGCTCTAAAATAGGTCCGTCAATGTAATGGCTGTTGGGGTTTGGGCGATCCAAAACCAAAACAGGGATATTCAAAGCGGCACAAGTTTCCATTACATAATGAAGGGTAGAAGTAAAAGTGTAAAACCGCACCCCAACGTCTTGAACATCAAAAATAACAACATCTAAATCCTTTAACGCCTCAGGGTCGGGTTTTCGGTTTGAACCATAAAGTGAGACAATTGGCAGTCCTGTTTTGATGTCTACGCCGTCTTTGACATATTCGCCTGCATCAGCTTTTCCCCGGTATCCGTGCTCTGGGGCAAATACTTTTTTTATACTGACTCCAAGGCTTAAGAGGGAATCAACTAAGTGCGTATGTGCTTCAGATGAATTATTTGTAAAAATAACTGAGGTTTGATTGGCTACAACACCTACATTTTTTTCTTTTAGTAAAGGAAGGTAAAGATTCAGCTGATTTGCGCCAACTACAATTTTTTCTTGAATTTGTTCACAAGGTCGGTTTCCACAGGAAAGAAGTACTACAACAAATAATAAAACTGTATTTTTGATAAACTTAAATTTCATTTTTTAATTTGAATTTCGAATTTTTCATCGCAAAACGCATCATTAGCGCAAAGTCCTATAAAAGTAGTGTTTCGGCACCAATAATAAAAATAGGAATAGCAGCAATTGTGATTAGTATTGTAGTAATGCTTATTGCGGTTGCAGTGAGTGTAGGTCTGCAGCAAAAAATTCGCGACAAAGCGGTAGCTTTCAACGGGCATATTACCATTTCTAATTTTGACACCAATATCTCAGAAGGTGCTCAAATCCCCATTTCTAAAAATCAAGAATTTTATCCTAAATTTTCGTCTGTAGCTGGTGTTGATTACGTTCAAGCTGTAGCTCATAAATTTGGGATTATTAGAACAGAAACTGATTTTGAAGCTCTTTTTGTAAAGGGTGTGGGTGAAGATTATAATTGGCGTTATTTTGACGATTTTTTGATTTCCGGACGCTTACCATTATACTCTAAAGACTACAGTCAGGAGGTTATTATTTCAGATTATTTAAGCCGTAGATTAAATTTGATTGTAGGGCAAACATTTCAAATGTACTTTTTAAAATCGGATACAAGTCGCCCTCCTAGAATTGTTAAGTTTGAAATTGTTGGAGTTTTTAATTCTGGTTTTGAAGAATTGGACCAATCATTTTTGATCGGGGACATAAAACATGTACAACGCCTCAACCGTTGGACTAAAGATCAAGTGGGTCAATTTGAGGTTTTTATTGAAGATTATTCGGCCTTAGATCAAAAAGGCGAGGAGGTTTATGCACAAACACCATCGTCTTTAAATGCTGAAACCATAAAGCAAAAATATGCGCTTATTTTTGAGTGGATTTCAATCTTTGATAAAAATACTTATGGTATTATTGGAATGATGATTTTAGTAGGGGTGATCAATATGATTACAGCCTTGTTGGTTTTGATTCTCGAGCGTACACAAATGATAGGGGTTCTAAAAGCTTTAGGATGTACCAATTGGCGTATTCAAAAAGTATTTTTGTACACTGCAAGCTATTTGGCTATTTCAGGCTTAATAATAGGGAATTTTATAGGTTTAACCCTTTTGTTTATTCAAAAATTATTTAGTCCAATTACGCTTGATCCGTCAATTTATTATGTTACAAAAGCTCCAGTTTACATTGATTGGACATATATATTAGGCTTGAATTTGATGACTTTTTTAGTCTGTTTTCTTGTCCTTATCATTCCTTCTTATCTAATTGCTAAAATAAATCCTGTGCAGGCCATAAAATTTGATTAATTAAACTTCATCAATATTCGTTTGCCCTGATTTTTTATTTGATGTAAATTTGTGCAAATTTCTAATATGAATTACGCCAATAATATTCTTGAAACTATAGGTCAAACACCACTTGTTAAACTCAACAAATTGACTGCAGAGCTTCCATGTTTAGTATTAGCAAAATATGAGACCTTTAATCCTGGAAACTCTGTAAAGGATCGTATGGCGTTACAAATGATTGAAGATGCAGAGGCTGATGGCCGTTTAAAGCCCGGAGGAACAATAATCGAAGGGACTTCAGGAAATACGGGAATGGGTCTAGCTTTGGCAGGAATTGTTAAAGGCTACAAGTGTATTTTTGTTTTAGCGGACAAGCAGTCCAAAGAAAAAATGGATATACTTCGTGCTGTTGGTGCTGAAGTAGTCGTTTGTCCCACATCTGTTGAACCTGAAGACCCTCGTTCATATTATTCTGTATCTAAACGTTTGGCCAAAGAAACACCAAACTCATGGTATGTAAATCAATATGACAACCCAAGCAATTGTAAAGCACATTTTTTGAGCACAGGCCCTGAAATTTGGGAACAAACCGATGGGAAGGTAACCCATTTTGTAGTGGGTGTTGGAACAGGTGGTACAATTTCAGGAGTTGGTAGTTATTTAAAAATGAAAAATCCAAATGTCAAAATTTGGTGTATCGATACTTATGGAAGTGTCTTTAAAAAATACCACGAAACAGGTATTTTTGACGAAAATGAAATTTATCCCTATGTAACTGAAGGTATTGGAGAAGATATTCTTCCCGCCAATGTAAATTTTGATATAATAGATGGATTTACCAAAGTAACAGACAAAGATGCCGCAGTCTATACCCAACGCTTAGCCAAAGAGGAGGGTATGTTTTTGGGTAACTCTGCTGGTGCAGCCATAAAAGGTGTATTGCAACTCAAAGAACATTTTGGACCGGAGGATGTCGTAGTGGTTCTATTTCATGACCATGGAAGCCGCTATGTCGGTAAAATGTTCAATGACGATTGGATGCGCGAAATGGGCTATTTGGACTAAATTCTCATAGCTTGTTTAAGCTGATTTTTTTTATTCTTCTAAAATGGTTAATTTTAAATCATGCAAGAAGACTTTTTACATTACGTCTGGTTGCATAAAAAATTCGCCCTCGAATCGTTATATACTACACAAAACCAATCGATTGTAATAAAATCGGTTGGTCAGCCAAATTGCAATTCAGGCCCCGATTTTTTTAATGCACAAATTTATATCGACGATCAATTGTGGGTAGGGACAGTAGAAATCCATGTTCAATCCTCGGATTGGTACGTGCATCATCACGAAAAAGATCCTGCCTATGACAATGTGATTTTACATGTTGTTTGGACGCATACCACTGAGGTCTTTAGGGCTGATAACTCTGTAGTGCCAACTTTGGTTCTTGAACCCTTTGTACATCTGCAACTTTTAAAAAATTATACTGCTTTAAAAAAAAATGAAGATCAATGGATACCATGTGCAACACAATTTTCTACAGTCAGTGATTTTGAAATTTCAAACTGGTTGGAACGACTGTACTTAGAACGTTTAGAACACAAATTCAAACCTATCCAAATACAACTTTTAAAGACAAATCAAGATTGGGAAGCGGTGATGTTTTGGCAATTGGCACGTGCATTTGGAGCCAAAGTAAATGCTGAAGAATTTTGGCAATTAGCAAAGTCTTTTCCTTTTTCAGTGTTTAGGAAAATTCAAAATAATCCCCTTTACATGGAAGCCTTGTTGTTTGGACAATCTGGCTTATTGGATGATGATGTTGAAGGCCCTTATTTCAGGGATTTGGTTATAACCTATCAGTTTTTAAAACAAAAATATAAACTAATCAAGCTTGAATTATTTTCTCTTAAATTTTTTAGATTGAGACCACCAAATTTCCCTACAATTAGACTCTCACAACTGGTTCAATTATACCACAAAAACACACATTTATTTTCAAAATTAATGCAAGCAAATACTTATGATAAGTTACATCAAATTCTAATCTGCGAAACTTCAGATTTTTGGCGATCCCATTACACTTTCAAAAACACATCTATAGAAAAAACGAAGCGTATATCTAAATCTTTTGCAGATTTACTCATTATTAACGCGGTTTTACCAATGATGTATGCGTATCGCTTGTTTAAAGGCGTAGATCAAGACGCCATCATTTCAATAATTAAAACAATACCCTCAGAAAAAAATAATATTGTTAATGCATTTAATAGGCTTAAACCGATTGCTAAAACTGCATTAGATTCCCAAGCTTTAATACAACTTAAAAGCAATTATTGTACGCAAGTAAAATGTGTACAATGTGGAATTGGTAGTGCTCTTTTGAACCGAAATGCTTAACTTGCAATGTGAAGTTATTTTATCAACTTTTATTTTATTTCCAGCGGCATGGATTTTATGTTTGTCAGCGCATAGCCGATCGTTTTGGAATGCGCGCTAAAGTTGTACGCACCTCTTTTATTTATGTCACCTTTGTAACTGTAGGCTTTGGTTTTGCGCTGTATTTATTTTTGGCATTTTGGTTACGCATCAAGGATATAATTTTTTCTAAACGCACCTCAGTTTTTGATATCTAGAATTATGTCCAGTCCTGTTGTAAAAATTTTCAGATCCAGACTTAATATAGCTATAATTCTGCTCACTTTTGTTTTTGTTATTGGAGTTTTTGGCTTTAAAATTATTTCAGATTTTTCTTGGATTGATGCAGCTTATATGACCGTTATTACCATCACAACTGTTGGGTTTGGAGAGGTTCAGCCTTTGGATCAAGAATCGAAAATATTTACGATATTTCTTATTTTGACAAGTGTCATCATAGTTGGATATGCCATTAAAGTTATTACAGAATACATAATTTCAAGAGATACTATAAATGAATTAAAACAAAAGAAAATGCAAAAGAAAATTGATGCACTTTCAGGCCATGTCATCATTTGTGGCTTTGGTAGAAATGGAAAACAAGCGGCTAAAAAATTAGCAACACACAACCGCACTTTTGTTGTGGTTGAAAAGGACGAACTTGTAACTCAGAAATACTTAAATGACATTAAACTTTTTGTGAATGGAAATGCCAATGAGGATGAAGTTCTAATTGCTGCTGGAATTCAAAGAGCTTCTTGCCTAATCTCTGCTTTACCTAATGATTCAGAAAATCTTTTTGTAGTCCTTTCCGCCCGCCAAATGAATTCTGAGATTAGGATTATAAGTCGCGCTTCACAAGAAACATCCTACAGCAAGCTAAAGCTTGCTGGCGCAAACAATGTTATTCTGCCTGACCGCATTGGAGGAGATCATATGGCTTCTTTAGTTGTTGTTCCTGATCTTTTGGAATTTGTCGATAATCTATCGATTGTTGGTGATCAAACAATAAATATTGAAGAAGTTTCAGTAGAACAACTGTATGATACTACCAAACAAAAAACAATTTTGGAATTAGACTTACGCAAAAAAACAGGCTGTAATGTGATTGGCTACAAAGACCAACATGGGAAATACCACATCAATCCAGAAGCAGACCAGAAGTTAGTACCAGGGTCTAAAGTCATTGTTTTGGGACGACCTGAGCAAATACAAACGCTCAATACCATGTATAATATAGCTGTGGGTTAGTTTATTATTTGTTTTTCTGAACGTAATTTATTAATCGTTAATTTTAATAACTCATTTTTTTTTGTCATCTTGTTGCCACTTTTTAAGTCTATAACTACACTCTTATGAAATTCAAAATACAAACACTTTTTGCTCTAATTTTTCCGTTTTTATCTTTTGCCCAAGACAAGGGGATCGATCAAATTATTGATGAGAAATTTGGTGATGCCACTGGCTGGTTTGTTAACTTTATATTTTATCAAATTCAATTTACTGAGGATATAAAAGTATTTTGGGTGTTGTTTCCGCTTATAATAGGAGCAACGTACTTCACTATTTATTTTAAGTTCATTAATTTTCGTGGTATACTAACATCCATCAATATTGTTCGTGGGAAATACGATAGTGTAGACCATCATGAAACACTAGAAGCTGCTGGAGATGCCACGCCGGGAGGTGATAGTGTAGAAACTATAGCTGTTGAGGGACATGAAGGAGAAGTTTCACATTTTCAAGCGCTTACTGCAGCCCTATCAGCAACAGTAGGACTTGGAAATATTGCTGGTGTGGCTATTGCAGTTTCCATTGGTGGTGCAGGAGCAACCTTTTGGATGATCATTGCTGGACTCTTGGGAATGGCTTCAAAATTTGTGGAATGTACACTGGGTGTAAAGTATAGAGATATTGATGAAAATGGCGTGGTTTATGGTGGTCCTATGTACTACCTTACCAAAGGATTAAAATCTAAAGGCTTAGAAAAACTTGGAAAAATTCTTGCTGTCTTGTTCGCTATTTTTGTAATAGGAGGATCTTTTGGGGGAGGAAATATGTTTCAAGTTAATCAGGCCTTTCAATTGGTAGAAAATATTACTGGAGGTGAAGCATCGGCATTGCATGGAAAAGGATGGTTATTTGGAGTTGTTATGGCTGCTTTGGTTGGAATCGTTATCATTGGCGGAATAAAAAAAATAGCCAAGGTTACAGACAAGATTGTTCCCTTTATGGTTGTTATTTATGTTGCCGCTTCACTTTTTGTGATTTTTTCAAATATTAATATGATAGGCGATGCATTCGTCCAAATTTTCAATGGCGCCTTTAGCCCAGAAGGCGTAGCTGGTGGTGCTGTTGGTGTTCTTGTACAAGGATTTAGACGAGCTGCTTTTTCAAATGAGGCGGGAATTGGTTCTGCATCCATCGCTCATTCAGCTGTTAAAACAAGGTACGCAGCCTCAGAGGGCATGGTAGCTTTGTTGGAACCTTTTATTGATACAGTCGTCGTGTGTACTATGACAGCCTTGGTTCTTATCATCACTGGAAATGTGAATGCTGCAAATGCATCCTTAAATGATGCTCAGGCTATACTGCTTACCTCAGGGGCTTTCGAGTCTGCTATTTCATGGTTTCCGTATGTACTGACTGTTGCAGTAGTTTTGTTTGCATTTAGTACAATGATATCATGGTCTTATTACGGATTTCAAGGTTGGGCTTATTTGTTTGGACGTTCCAAAAAAATGGAATATACCTACAAAATTATCTTCTGCCTGTTTGTTGTAGTTGGTTCTGCAGCAAGTTTAGGATCTGTTATTGGATTTTCAGATGCAATGATTTTTGCCATGATGGTGCCTAATATGGTTGGTATAGTAATTCTTGCGCCCAAGGTCAAAAAGGAACTTAACAAATACTTGAGCGCAATCGGTAAATAATATTCACCCATTTAGATGTGTTTCCTCATTTCACAAAACGTCAACGAATTGGAGCCTTAATCCTCTTTTTGATTATTGTGTTGCTTCAATTATTTTTATTTTTTACGCCACATAGTGAATTTTTGTCACTACAACCGGATGAAATTTCATTAAACCATTTAAATAAAGAATTTGTAGCCTTAAAGCAAAAAACCCAAAAAAAGGGTAATCTGAAACTCTTTCCATTCAATCCTAATTTTATTACACCACATAAGGGATATGTTATGGGGATGTCTGTTTCAGAGATCCAGCGTTTAAAGGATTACAGGTCTGATAATAAATGGATCAATTCTATTGCAGAATTTCAGGCCGTTACAGGTGTTTCCGATTCATTGCTGGCATTAATTTCTCCTTATTTTAAATTTCCAGATTGGGTTCAAGCCCAAAACAAGGCAAAACTAGACAGGCAGCCAATTGAAAAATTAGACTTAAATTCTGCTACCAATGAGCAGCTCCAAGATGTCTATGGTATAGGTCCCAAATTGGCTGAACGAATTATAAATTATAGAAACAGATTTGAGGGTGGTTTTGCTTCAATGTTTGAGTTAAAAAGTATTTATGGATTAACCAATGAAGTTATTAGTAACATAAATAAAACCTTTGATATTAAACAACCTAGAAATATCAAAAAAATCAACTTGAATATAGCTACACAAGAAGATTTGGTTCAGGTTCCTTACATAGATTACGAATTGGCTTATTCTATCATAGAAATGCGTGTGTTAAAAGAAGGATTTAAAACGGTTGATGAATTAACAAAACTTAAAGATTTTCCTACAAATAAATTAGACATAATTAAGTTATATTTGCACATAAAATAGATTTTTCATGAATTTTGAATTTTCAGAAGAACACAAACTAATTGCGGATTCTGCCCGTGATTTTGCTGAGCAGTACATCAGACCACATGTAATGGATTGGGATGAGGCACAACATTTCCCCAAAGATGTCCTTCAGAAAGCAGGTGATATGGGCTTTATGGGGATCTTTATCCCGGAGGAATATGGAGGTTCTGGGCTTGGCTATCACGAGTATGTAGCAATCATCCAAGAAATATCCAAAGTCGACCCTTCGATAGGTTTGTCTGTTGCTGCACACAACTCCTTGTGTACAGGGCATATTTTTTATTTTGGAAATGAACAACAAAAGAAAAAGTGGCTGCCTAAACTTGCAAGCGGTCAGTGGATCGGAGCATGGGGGCTTACCGAACACAATACTGGTAGTGATGCTGGAGGAATGAACACCACTGCAACTAAAGATGGGGATTACTATATTTTGAACGGTTCAAAGAACTTTATCACACATGGAATAAGTGGAAATATAGCTGTTGTCATTGCGCGCACTGGTGAAAAAGGGGACTCTCATGGTATGTCGGCTTTTGTAGTGGAACGTGGAACTCCTGGATTTAGCTCAGGTAAAAAAGAAGATAAATTAGGAATGCGTGCGAGTGAAACAGCCGAACTCATTTTTGACCAATGTAGAGTACACAAAGACAATATGCTAGGTAGTGAAGGAGAAGGTTTTGTACAATCACTTAAGCTTCTAGATGGTGGCCGAATTTCTATTGGTGCATTATCCCTAGGTATCGCCAAAGGCGCTTATGAAGCTGCGCTAAAGTATTCTAAAGAACGTGTACAATTTGGAAAACCCATATCAAGTTTTCAAGGAGTGTCTTTTAAGCTCTCCGATATGGCTACAGAAATACAAGCCTCAGAGCTTTTAGTTCACAAAGCGGCGTCCATGAAAAACAAAGGCGAAAAAGTAACTACTACTGGAGCAATGGCTAAAATGTATTCAAGTGAAGCTTGTGTACGCATTGCCAACGAAGCTGTTCAAATTCATGGGGGCTATGGCTATATTAAGGAATACCCAGTTGAAAAGTTTTATAGAGATTCAAAACTTTGTACCATAGGCGAAGGAACTACCGAAATCCAAAAGCTAGTGATCGCTAGAAATATTTTAAAATAAATTGTTGCAATATCATAATTAAGATTATATTTGCACACTAATTCTAAAGAAAGGAGGTTTACATTTATGCTAATAATACCAATAAAAGAAGGAGAAAACATAGATAGAGCACTAAAACGTTTTAAACGTAAGTTCGATCGTACAGGAACAAAACGTTCACTACAAACACGTAAACAATTTACGAAACCCTCCGTAAAGCGAAGAGCAGAAATTCAAAAAGCACAGTATATTCAAGGCCTGAGAGACGCTGAGAACTTATAAATACAGAGTTTTTAAAAATACAAAACACCTCTTTTGAGGTGTTTTTTTTGTTTCATAATTTATGATACTATTCAAGTCCATGCAAAAAGATATTCTTTTTTTTGTATCTTAGGTTGACCAAGTACAAGCTTATGTCTATTCAATCTTTCATAGATTATCTTTCCTTAGAAAAAAAATATGCTGCACACACCATAACAGCATACCACAAGGATTTGAACGACTTTAAGGCTTTTTTGTCCAAAGAGTTTTCTGACTATAATCTAAAAGAAGTAAATCATTCCATTTTACGCAGTTGGGTGATTCAACTTGTAGAAAGTGGTTTGAGTAATAGATCTGTTAATAGAAAAATATCATCGCTTAACACCTACTATAAATTCTTAATTAAGATAGGTGATCTAACCCACTCACCACTAGCTAAGCACAAAGCATTAAAGGTTCAAAAAAAGGTTCATATTCCTTTTTCTGAGCAAGAGATTGAGACAGTTTTAACGGCTGCACCTTCACATGATTTTGAAGCCGTTAGGAATAAGCTTATTGTAGAATTGTTTTATTCCACAGGAATTCGCCGCTCAGAACTTGTCAATTTGAAACTTATTGATTTGGATTTTGAGCAAAGCCAAATCAAAGTTTTAGGAAAACGCAATAAAGAGCGTTACATTCCATTGCTAACTACAGTCCAAGACACTTTAAAATCATACATCAAAGTACGAGAGCAATTAGCACATATTCAAGCCCATGATTTTCTTTTTCTAACGCAAAAAGGAACTAAAATATACGGGACACTTGTGTATAGGGTTATCAACACATATTTTTCTGAAGTCTCCTCTAAAGTAAAAAAGAGCCCACATATATTGAGGCATTCTTTTGCAACCCATCTTTTGAATCACGGAGCTGATCTCAATGCTGTAAAAGAGTTATTGGGGCATTCAAGTTTAGCTGCAACGCAGGTCTATACTCACAACAATATTTCAGAATTAAAAAAGGTATATGCTAAAGCACACCCAAGACAAACAAAAGTTTAATTAAGATTAATTTTTATCCGTTATGAAAGTAAATGTCCAGTCCATCAATTTTAATGTTGATCAAAAACTTATCAATTTCATTCAAAAGCGAATGAATAAACTTGATTTATTTTATGATAAAATAATTAAGTCAGATGTATTTCTCAAGGTGGAAAACACTTCTGAGAAGGAGAATAAAATATTTGAAGCCAAGCTTTCTGTCCCTGGTGATAGTTTGGTTGTTAAGAAAAAATGCAAAAGCTTTGAAGAGGGTGTTGATACAGCGGTTCATATTCTAGAACGTCAGCTTAAAAAACGAAAAGAAAAATTACGCAAACAAACCTCATAAAAATATTTAAAAAATGTTTTGAAACAAAAAAAATATATATACATTTGCAGTCCGTTAGAAATAGCGGGCTTTTTTGTGTGCAAAAAACATTAAAAAGCCGATGTAGCTCAGCTGGCTAGAGCAGCTGATTTGTAATCAGCAGGTCGTGGGTTCGAGTCCCTCCATCGGCTCAAGTTCTTAAAAATACTGAAACCAATTTCAAATTGGGGAGATACTCAAGCGGCCAACGAGGACAGACTGTAAATCTGTTGTTTTTTAACTTCGCAGGTTCGAATCCTGCTCTCCCCACATTAAATTGATAGGATAAAAAATATTGCGGGAGTAGCTCAGTTGGTAGAGCGTCAGCCTTCCAAGCTGAATGTCGCCGGTTCGAACCCGGTCTCCCGCTCTAAATTTTTGGCCGGTGTAGCTCAGGGGTAGAGCGTTTCCTTGGTAAGGAAGAGGTCACGGGTTCAAATCCCGTCATTGGCTCTTTTTTTTAAGACACATAAACAAGAACACTAATATTATTAATATAACAAAGACTAAAATTTAAATCATGGCAAAGGGAACTTTCGATCGCTCCAAACCGCACTTAAACATCGGTACTATTGGACACGTAGATCACGGAAAAACAACTTTAACAGCAGCAATTACTAAAGTATTGGCAGATGCTGGATTATCAGAAGCACGTTCATTTGATACAATTGACAACGCTCCTGAAGAAAAAGAAAGAGGTATTACAATTAATACATCTCATGTAGAGTACCAAACTGCAAATCGTCATTACGCTCACGTTGACTGTCCAGGTCACGCGGATTACGTAAAGAACATGGTAACTGGTGCTGCTCAAATGGATGGTGCAATTCTAGTGGTTGCTGCAACTGATGGCCCAATGCCACAAACACGTGAGCACATCCTTTTAGGACGTCAGGTTGGTATACCAAGAATCGTTGTCTTCCTTAACAAAGTTGATATGGTTGATGATGAGGAGCTTCTTGAGCTTGTTGACATGGAGGTAAGAGACTTACTTAACTTCTACGAGTATGATGGTGATAACGGACCTGTAATTTCTGGTTCTGCACTCGGAGCACTTAATGGTGAGCAAAAGTGGGCAGACACTGTGATGGAATTAATGGAAGCTGTTGATACTTGGATTGAGTTACCTAAAAGAGACGTTGACAAAGATTTCTTAATGCCAATTGAAGATGTATTCTCAATTACTGGTCGTGGTACTGTTGCAACTGGTCGTATTGAGACTGGTATTGCAAACACTGGTGACCCAGTAGAAATTATCGGAATGGGTGCAGAAAAATTAACCTCTACAATTACGGGTATTGAGATGTTCCGTCAAATCCTTGATAGAGGTGAGGCTGGAGATAACGCTGGAATCCTACTAAGAGGTATTGAGAAAACTCAAATTTCTAGAGGTATGGTAATCTGTAAGCCAGGTTCTGTAACACCACACGCTAAATTTAAAGCTGAGGTATACATCCTTAAGAAAGAAGAAGGAGGACGTCACACACCATTCCACAACAACTACCGTCCACAGTTTTATGTGCGTACTACAGATGTTACAGGAAACATCGCATTGCCTTCAGGAGTAGAAATGGTAATGCCTGGTGATAACTTGACTATCACGGTTGAATTAATTCAGCCAATCGCCATGAATGTTGGACTACGTTTCGCAATTCGTGAAGGTGGTAGAACAGTTGGTGCTGGTCAAGTAACTGAGATTTTAGACTAATATTGTTAGATTAATACTTGTAAAGGTGTCCTGAAAATTCAGGATACCTTCACTTGTATTTACGGGTTTAGCTCAGTTGGTAGAGCACTGGTCTCCAAAACCAGGTGTCGGGAGTTCGAGCCTCTCAACCCGTGCAAGGTACTAGAAATGCAACCAAGAAAAGCTATTTAAAATCCAAGTCAACTCAAATTACAGTAAAAATGATAGAATACATTAAAGAATCATTTGAAGAATTAAAGAACAACGTCAGCTGGCCATCATGGTCTCAAGGCCAAAGTCTAACAGTCTTAGTCGCGTTATTCTCCATTATATTTTCACTTGCGATTTGGGGTGTTGATACAGTTTTTGCACGTGTTGTGGAAACATATTTTAATTGGATTAAATAATTATTACACTCATGGCAGAGCAAAAGGAAGATAAAAAATGGTATGTTGTCCGTGCGGTAAGTGGGCAAGAAAACAAAATTAAGAACTATATTGAGACTGAAATTTCTCGATTAGGTTTAGATAATTTTGTGGACCAAGTCCTAGTGCCTACTGAAAATGTAATCCAAATTCGTAACGGAAAAAAAGTACAAAAAGAAAAAGTCTATTTTCCTGGTTACATCATGATTCAGGCCAACCTTAGTGGTGAAATACCACACATCATAAAATCCATCACCAATGTGATCGGCTTTTTAGGCGAAACAAAAGGTGGAGAACCCGTTCCATTGAGAAAGTCAGAGGTTAATAGAATGTTAGGTAAAGTAGATGAGTTAGCGTTAGAGGCTGACCAGAACGTTATTATCCCATTTGTTATTGGCGAAACGGTCAAAGTAATCGACGGTCCATTTAATGGATTTGACGGTACTGTTGAAAAAATTAATGAAGAAAAGCGTAAACTTGAAGTTATGGTGAAGATTTTCGGTAGAAAGACGCCACTAGAGCTCAGTTATATGCAAGTAGATAAAATTTAATAATTGTTACAATTAACACGGTTTGTATTTTCAGCTTCCACTAGAAGGTACAAGTCACTAAAAATTAAAAATGGCAAAAGAACTAGACAAAGTAGTCAAACTACAAGTTAGGGGAGGTGCAGCGAATCCATCGCCACCGGTTGGACCCGCTTTAGGTGCTGCTGGGGTCAATATCATGGAGTTTTGTAAGCAGTTTAATGCGCGAACTCAAGATAAACCTGGTAAAGTATTACCAGTCGTGATATCAGTTTATAAAGACAAATCATTTGAATTTGTTATTAAAACTCCTCCAGCTGCAGTACAATTATTAGAAGCGGCCAAAGTAAAAAAAGGTTCTGGTGAACCACATGTTAAAAAAGTAGCTAAAGTCACTTGGGATCAAGTGAAAACTATTGCTGAAGACAAAATGGTAGATTTAAATGCATTTACAATTGATTCAGCAATGAAAATGGTTGCTGGTACTGCCAGATCTATGGGTATAACTGTAAAAGGTGGTGAAGCACCCAAATAAACTGTATTTGAAATGGCAAGATTAACAAAAAAACAAAAAGAAGCAGTAGCTAAAATAGATAAGAGCAAATTTTACTCTTTAAGTGAAGCCTCTGCTTTAGTAAAAGAAATATCAAATGCAAAATTTGATGCTTCTGTAGATATCGCTGTTCGTCTTGGGGTTGATCCCAAGAAGGCAAACCAAATGGTTAGAGGTGTTGTATCTCTTCCTCACGGTACAGGTAAAGACGTTAAAGTACTCGCACTTGTTACTCCTGACAAAGAGCAGGAAGCAAAAGACGCTGGTGCGGATTACGTTGGTCTAAACGAATACCTTGATAAAATTAAGGGGGGTTGGACTGACGTTGATGTGATTATTACCATGCCTAGCGTAATGGGAAAATTAGGCCCATTAGGTCGCGTATTGGGACCAAGAGGACTTATGCCTAACCCAAAGACTGGAACTGTGACAATGGATATTGCAAAAGCTGTGTCCGAAGTTAAAGCAGGTAAAATAGATTTTAAAGTTGATAAAACAGGAATTGTTCATGCTGCAATAGGAAAAGTTTCTTTTTCTGCAGATAAAATTGAAGGCAATGCCCAAGAATTATTATCGACTTTAATGAAACTTAAGCCAACCGCAGCAAAAGGTGTTTACATGAAAAGTATTTTCATGTCAAGCACTATGAGCCCTAGTATTGCAGTTGATTCAAAAGCAGTCAGTTAGGCGTTAAACATATATTATGACAAGAGAAGAAAAATCAAAAGTAATAAAGGAATTAACTGCCGAATTAGCTGAAAGTTCAAATTTTTATTTGACTGATATTTCAGGACTAAATGCAGGTACTACCTCAGCATTACGCCGTGCATGTTTCAAAGCAAATGTGCGTCTGGCAGTAGTTAAGAACACCTTGCTTGAGAAAGCAATGGAAGCTTCAGATAAAGATTTTGGAGATTTACCAACAACACTTAAAGGTAATACTTCAGTAATGTATTCTGAGACTGGAAACGCTCCCGCAAAAGTAATTAAAGCCTTCCGTAAAAAATCTGAAAAGCCCTTTTTGAAAGGTGCTTACATAGAGGAAGCTGTTTACATAGGGGACGATCAATTGGACATGTTAGTAGACATCAAATCTAAAGAAGAATTAATTGGAGAAATCATAGGATTACTTCAGTCGCCAGCCAAAAATGTGGTCTCGGCTCTTCAATCGAGTGGTGGAAAACTTTCAGGGATCATAAAAACTTTATCTCAAAAAGAGGGATAAACCTAAACGCGTACGCACTTATACAATTATAAATTATTATTAAACACATTATTAAAACGATAGAAAAATGGCAGATTTAAAAGATTTCGCAGAACAATTAGTAAACTTAACAGTAAAAGAAGTAAACGAGCTTGCTACAATTTTAAAAGACGAGTATGGTATTGAGCCTGCTGCTGCTGCAGTTGCAGTTGCTGCTGGTGGTGCTGCTGGAGGTGGTGAAGCCGCTGAAGAGCAAACTGAATTTGATGTTATACTTAAAGCAGCTGGTGGTTCTAAACTTGCAGTTGTAAAACTAGTTAAAGAGCTTACAGGACTTGGCTTGAAAGAAGCTAAAGGTCTTGTAGATGAAGCACCTAGTGCAATCAAAGAAGGTGTCTCTAAAGATGAAGCTGAAGGGCTTAAAAATTCTTTAGAAGAGGCTGGAGCTGAGGTTGAGCTGAAGTAAGTTTTAGCTTTCCAAACTTAACGGTTTAGGTCACAGGACAAGACGTTCTGAGACCTAAACCCTTTTGTGTATAAAGACATATGCACCAATAAAATTTTATTTTTTAATCAATAATTCGTCCGTCGATGCTAGCAAAAAAAGCTGAAAGATTAAATTTCTCGTCTATAGTCAATAGAACAGAATATCCAGATTTCTTAGATATTCAGATAAAATCCTTCCAGGATTTTTTCCAGTTAGAAACAAAATCAGATGAAAGAGCCGATGAAGGTTTATTTAATACCTTCATGGAAAACTTTCCAATAACAGATACCCGTAATCAATTTGTTTTAGAGTTTTTAGACTACTTTGTTGACCCACCTCGATACTCTATTGAAGAATGTATTGAAAGAGGTCTAACTTATTCTGTGCCACTAAAAGCACGTTTGAAACTCTATTGTACAGATCCAGAACACGAGGATTTTGAAACCATTGTACAAGATGTCTATTTAGGGACAATTCCATACATGACGCCAAGCGGTACTTTTTGTATCAATGGTGCTGAACGTGTAGTGGTATCTCAGTTGCATCGCTCGCCTGGTGTATTCTTCGGACAATCGTTCCATGCGAATGGTACTAAGTTGTACTCCGCACGTGTGATTCCTTTCAAAGGTTCATGGATTGAATTTGCAACAGATATCAACAGTGTAATGTATGCGTACATCGATCGTAAGAAAAAATTACCGGTAACCACTCTTTTTAGAGCCATCGGATTCGAGCGCGATAAAGACATTTTAGAAATTTTTGATCTTGCCGAGGAAGTCAAAGTCTCCAAATCTGGTTTGAAAAAAGTCATTGGAAGAAAGCTAGCGGCTCGTGTTCTTAACACATGGCATGAAGATTTCGTAGATGAAGATACAGGAGAAGTTGTGTCTATTGAAAGAAATGAAATTGTACTTGATAGAGATACAATTATTGATAAAGATAATTCAGTCGAAATTCTTGAGTCTGGAACTAAAACTATTTTACTACACAAAGAAACATCACAACAAGGTGACTACGCGATTATTCACAATACACTTCAGAAAGACCCGACAAACTCCGAAAAGGAAGCTGTCGAGCACATCTACCGACAGTTGCGTAATGCTGAGCCGCCAGATGAAGAGACTGCAAGAGGTATTATCGATAAGCTATTCTTTAGCGACCAGCGTTATAACTTAGGTGAGGTAGGACGTTACAGAATGAACAAAAAACTTGGTCTTGACATAGGAATGGATAAACAAGTCTTGACCAAAGAAGATATCATTACTATTATCAAATATTTGATAGAATTGATTAATTCTAAAGCAGAAATTGATGATATTGACCACCTTTCCAATCGTCGTGTTCGAACAGTAGGAGAGCAATTATCTTCACAATTTGGTGTAGGATTAGCACGTATGGCCCGTACCATTCGCGAACGTATGAATGTCCGCGACAACGAAGTCTTTACTCCAATTGACCTGATTAATGCGAAGACATTATCTTCAGTAATCAATTCATTTTTTGGAACCAACCAGTTATCTCAGTTTATGGACCAAACAAATCCATTAGCGGAAATCACTCACAAGCGTCGTCTGTCGGCTCTTGGGCCTGGGGGACTTTCTAGAGAACGTGCAGGTTTTGAGGTGCGAGATGTACACTACACTCACTACGGAAGACTTTGTCCGATTGAAACTCCTGAAGGACCAAATATTGGACTAATTTCTTCACTTTCTGTTTACGCTAAAGTAAATTCTATGGGCTTTATTGAAACGCCTTACAGAAAAGTTGAAAACGCAGTTGTTGATATCAAAGGCGAACCCATTTATCTCAGCGCTGAAGAAGAGGAAGAAAAACTCATTGCTCAGGCAAGTATCCCCGTTGATAAAAATGGTAAAATAACCCTAGATAAAGTTATTGCTCGTCAAGAAGGAGATTTTCCTGTTATTGATCCAGCACAAGTACATTACACAGATGTAGCGCCTAATCAAATTTCATCTATATCGGCATCTCTTATTCCATTCTTGGAGCATGATGATGCTAACCGTGCCCTGATGGGGTCAAACATGATGCGTCAAGCGGTACCACTTTTACGTCCAGAAGCACCTATTGTAGGAACTGGATTAGAGCGTCAAGTTGCGTCAGACTCTAGAGTTTTGGTCAATGCTGAAGCTGATGGTGTGGTAGAATATGTAGACGCTGATAAAATTATTATCAAATACAATAGATCAGAAAATGAAAATCTTGTAAGTTTTGACTCTGATACTTACACTTACCCTTTAACTAAATTCCGCAAAACAAACCAGGGGACTTCAGTGAATCTTAAAGCTATAGTTGAAAAAGGCGATAAGGTATCTAAGGGACAAGTACTTTGTGAGGGATATGCTACTCAAAATGGTGAGCTTGCCCTTGGGCGTAACATGAAGGTTGCCTTCATGCCATGGAAAGGTTATAACTTTGAGGATGCTATTGTGATTTCAGAGAAAGTAGTTCGTGATGATATTTTCACATCTATCCACATCGATGAATACTCATTGGAAGTAAGAGACACTAAATTAGGAAATGAGGAATTAACAAATGATATTCCAAATGTTTCTGAGGAAGCTACAAAAGATCTCGATGAAAATGGAATGATTCGCATTGGTGCTGAAATCAAACCAGGTGATATTCTTATTGGTAAAATTACACCAAAAGGTGAATCAGACCCAACACCAGAAGAGAAGCTTTTAAGAGCAATCTTCGGAGACAAAGCTGGAGATGTTAAAGATGCCTCTCTCAAGGCATCCCCTTCTTTACATGGAGTTGTGATCGAGAAAAAATTATTCTCAAGAGCAGTTAAAGACAAGCGCAAACGTGCTCAAGACAAAGAAGATATCTCAAAACTTGAAGATGCTTACGATATTAAATTTGAAGATTTAAAATCTGTGTTGGTGCAAAAACTTTTCTCCATTGTCGGAGGAAAAACAGCACAAGGAATTTTCAATGACTTGGGTGAAGAGGTTTTCCCTAAAGGAAAAAAATTCACGCTCAAAATGCTTAATGCAGTTGACGATTATGCCCACCTCATTGCAGGAAAGTGGACTACAGATGCTGAGTTAAATAAACTTGTAAAAGACTTAATTCACAATTACAAGATTAAAGAAAATGATCTTCAAGGATCACTTCGAAGAGAAAAATTCACTATTTCTGTTGGGGATGAATTACCAGCAGGAATCATCAAACTGGCAAAAGTGTATATCGCTAAAAAGCGTAAGCTTAAAGTAGGTGATAAGATGGCTGGACGTCACGGAAACAAAGGTATTGTAGCGCGTATTGTACGTCATGAAGATATGCCTTTCTTAGAGGATGGAACGCCTGTAGATATTGTTCTGAATCCACTAGGTGTACCATCGCGAATGAACATTGGTCAAATTTATGAGACTGTTCTTGGATGGGCTGGTAAAAACCTTGGTCGAACTTTTGCAACACCAATTTTTGATGGAGCGACATTGGATCAGATTAACGAATTTACAGACGAGGCTGGTATTCCAAGATTTGGACATACCTATCTTTACGACGGTGGAACAGGGGATCGCTTCGATCAACCTGCGACTGTTGGTGTGATTTATATGCTCAAGTTAGGACATATGGTCGACGACAAGATGCACGCCCGTTCAATCGGTCCTTACTCACTCATTACACAACAACCTCTTGGTGGTAAAGCACAATTTGGAGGTCAACGTTTTGGAGAAATGGAAGTTTGGGCACTTGAAGCCTATGGTGCGTCAAGTACACTTCGAGAAATCCTAACTGTAAAATCTGACGACGTTGTTGGACGTGCCAAAACTTACGAAGCAATCGTAAAAGGCGAACCAATGCCAGAACCCGGATTACCAGAATCGTTCAACGTATTGATGCACGAACTGAAAGGATTAGGATTAGACATCAGATTAGAGGAATAAAAACATTATCATATACCATAAAAATGGCAAGAAAACAAGATAATACAGTACAAAAGAAGTTTAACAAAATTTCCATTGGTCTAGCTTCACCAGAATCAATTTTAGCAGATTCTAGAGGTGAAGTTTTAAAGCCAGAAACCATAAACTATAGAACACACAAACCAGAACGAGACGGTCTTTTTTGTGAGCGAATCTTTGGCCCAGTCAAAGATTACGAATGTGCTTGTGGAAAGTACAAACGTATTCGTTACAAAGGAATTATTTGTGACCGTTGTGGTGTGGAAGTCACAGAGAAAAAAGTACGTCGTGAGCGTGTGGGGCATATCAATTTGGTGGTTCCTGTAGCGCACATTTGGTATTTTCGTTCTCTTCCAAACAAGATCGGATATCTTCTTGGGTTACCATCCAAGAAGCTTGATATGATTATTTACTACGAACGTTACGTTGTTATTCAACCTGGAACCGCAGTAAATGAAGAGGGTGAACCAGTTAAGAAAATGGACTTTCTTACGGAAGAGGAGTACCTCAATATCGCCGAGGCCCTTCCACAAGAAAACCAATATTTAGAGGATTCAGATCCAAACAAATTCATCGCCAAGATGGGTGCAGAATGTTTGATTGAGCTTTTATCACGCATAAATTTAGAGGAACTTTCTTTTGAACTGCGCCACAAAGCCAACACTGAAACTTCTAAACAACGTAAAACAGAAGCTTTAAAGCGTCTACAAGTTGTAGAAGCATTGAAAGATGGTAACCAAAATCGTGAGAACAAGCCAGAATGGATGATCATGAAAGCGATACCTGTCATTCCACCAGAATTACGTCCTTTAGTACCTCTAGATGGTGGTCGTTTTGCAACTTCAGATTTGAACGATTTATACCGACGTGTAATCATCAGAAACAACCGTTTGAAGCGTTTGGTTGAGATCAAAGCTCCAGAAGTTATCCTAAGAAATGAAAAGCGTATGTTACAGGAATCTGTTGATTCCCTTTTTGACAACACTCGTAAATCTTCTGCTGTAAAAACAGATTCTAATCGACCTTTGAAATCACTTTCGGATTCTTTAAAAGGTAAACAAGGTCGTTTCCGTCAAAACTTACTTGGAAAACGTGTAGATTACTCAGCGCGTTCTGTAATTGTTGTAGGACCAGAACTTAAGTTATTTGAATGTGGACTGCCTAAAAATATGGCAGCGGAATTATACAAACCTTTCATTATTAGAAAACTTATTGAAAGAGGAATTGTTAAAACCGTAAAATCTGCTAAGAAAATTATAGATAAAAAAGAGCCAGTGGTTTGGGATATCTTGGAAAACGTCTTGAAAGGACATCCAGTACTCCTAAATCGGGCACCTACATTACACCGCTTGGGAATACAAGCCTTTCAGCCAAAACTGATTGAAGGTAAAGCTATTCAGTTGCACCCTCTTGTGTGTACAGCATTTAATGCAGATTTTGATGGTGATCAAATGGCAGTTCACTTGCCACTTGGCCCAGAGGCTATCTTGGAAGCTCAGCTTTTGATGCTAGCGTCTCATAATATTCTGAATCCTGCCAATGGTTCTCCGGTAACTGTACCTTCTCAAGATATGGTTCTTGGATTGTACTATATGACTAAGTTGCGTAAATCAACAAAAGAGGTAAAGATTACAGGTGAGGGATTAACCTTTTATTCTCCTGAAGAAGTGATTATTGCCTACAACGAAAAACGCGTTGATTTGAATGCTCAAATCCGTGTCCGAACTGTAGATTTTAATGCTGAAGGTGAGCTTGCAACACAAATTATTGAAACTACTGTAGGACGTGTACTTTTTAACGAAAAAGTCCCTGCAGCTGCAGGTTATATCAATGAAGTATTGACAAAAAAATCACTACGTGATATAATTCATGGTATTTTGAAAGCAACATCTGTTCCCGAAACAGCTGCTTTCTTAGACGAAATCAAATCTTTGGGCTACAATTTCGCCTTCAAAGGAGGATTGTCTTTCAGCTTAGGAGATATCATTATCCCACAAGAAAAATATGCGATGATCGACTCAGCTAACAAACAGGTTGATGGTATCATGGCTAACTATAACATGGGATTGATTACAAATAACGAACGCTACAATCAGGTAATTGACATTTGGACATCTACCAATGCGGAGCTGACAGAACTTTCTATGAAGCGTATCCGAGAAGATCAACAAGGATTCAATTCTGTGTATATGATGCTTGATTCTGGTGCTCGTGGATCCAAAGAACAAATTCGACAATTGACCGGTATGCGTGGATTGATGGCTAAGCCTAAAAAATCCAATGCAGGAGGTGGGGAGATTATTGAAAACCCAATTCTTTCAAACTTTAAGGAAGGGCTATCGATTTTGGAATACTTTATATCAACTCACGGCGCTCGTAAAGGTCTTGCCGATACCGCACTAAAAACTGCCGATGCCGGATACCTTACGCGTCGACTAGTGGATGTTTCTCAAGATGTAATCGTTAATACTGACGATTGTGGAACACTACGAGGTATCACAGTTGAGCCGCTCAAGAAAAATGAGGAAGTAGTAGAAAAATTAGAAGAACGAATTGTGGGACGTACATCTTTAAATGATGTTTATGATCCACTTACTGAAGAACTTCTTGTTGCTGCTGGAGATCATATTAATGAAGCTGTGGCTAAGAAAATTGAAGCCTCACCAATTGAATCTATTGAAGTGCGTTCTGCTTTGACTTGTGAAGCTAAAACAGGGATTTGTGCAAAATGTTACGGTCGTAACCTTGCCACTGGTAAGATGGTTCAAAAAGGTGAAGCTGTTGGAGTTGTTGCTGCTCAATCTATTGGAGAGCCCGGAACGCAGCTTACGCTTCGTACATTCCACGTAGGTGGTATTGCAGGTAACATTTCTGAAGAAAATAATCTTGCCGTCAAATTTGACGGTGTAGCAGAAATCGAAGATTTGAAAACTGTGAAAGGTAAAGACAGCGAAGGGAATGATGTTGATATCGTAATTTCTAGAACTTCTGAGATTAAATTAGTGGATAAGAAAACAGGTATTGTACTCAGTACAAATAATATACCTTATGGTTCTACTATTTTTGTTAAAAATGGTCAGAGTCTTAAAAAAGGAACTGTTGTGTGCCAGTGGGATCCTTACAATGGTGTGATCATTTCTGAATTTTCTGGAAAAGTACGTTTCGAAAATATCGAACAAGGCGTAACTTATCAAGTTGAAATTGATGAGCAAACTGGATTCCAAGAAAAAGTAATTTCAGAATCAAGAAATAAAAAGCTTATTCCTACTCTTCACATTGAAGACGGTAAAGGTAGTGTGATACGTTCTTACAACCTTCCTGTAGGCGCGCATTTGATGGTAGAGGACAAAGATAAAATCAACATTGGAAAAATTTTGGTTAAAATACCGCGTAAATCATCAAAAGCAGGTGATATTACTGGTGGTCTTCCTCGTGTAACTGAGCTTTTTGAAGCACGTAATCCTTCGAATCCAGCCGTTGTCTCTGAAATTGATGGTGTAGTTTCTTTTGGAAAAATAAAAAGAGGTAATCGCGAAATTATAATTGAATCAAAAACTGGAGATATCAAGAAATACTTAGTGAAACTTTCTAACCAAATTTTGGTTCAAGAGAATGACTTCGTTAAAGCTGGTATGCCACTTTCTGACGGTTCTGTTACACCAAACGATATCCTAAACATCAAAGGGCCATCGGCTGTGCAACAATACTTGGTTAATGAAGTTCAAGAAGTTTACCGCTTGCAAGGGGTGAAAATCAATGATAAACATTTTGAAGTCGTTGTACGCCAAATGATGCGTAAAGTGCGTATTGAAGATTCTGGAGATACAATTTACTTAGAAAATCAATTGGTTCACAAATCCGATTTCATTGATGAAAACGATGATATTTTTGGAAAGAAAGTCATTGAGGATGCAGGAGATTCTGCAGCACTTAAGGCGGGTCAAATAGTTTCTGCGCGCGAACTCAGAGACGAAAATTCCATCCTGAAACGTGAAGACAAGGCATTAGTGGCCGCCCGTGATGCACGCCCAGCAACGGCAACGCCAATTCTGCAAGGAATAACACGTGCTTCGCTTCAGACTAAGTCATTCATTTCTGCTGCATCTTTCCAGGAAACAACGAAAGTCCTCAACGAGGCTGCAGTTAACGGAAAGGTAGATACACTAGAAGGACTCAAAGAAAATGTAATTGTTGGTCATAGAATCCCAGCAGGTACAGGTCTTAGAGCTTACGACAATATGATTGTTGGATCTAGTGAAGAATTGGAGAGCTTAATGAAAGCAAAACAAGAACAGCAGGAGTTTAATATCTAAGCCATGAGCGAGACAAAGAAAAATCAGAAAGGTCAAATAAATATAGAATTGGATGCATCGGTTGCAGAAGGAACCTATTCCAATTTAGCAATCATTAACCATTCTGTGTCTGAATTTGTTGTTGATTTTGTCAACATCATGCCTGGGATTCCTAAAAGCAAAGTGAAGTCGAGAATTATTCTCACTCCACAACATGCCAAGCGTCTCTCTAAAGCTCTACACGACAATGTAAAACGTTTTGAGCAGGCTCACGGTGAGATTAAAGACTACGAACAACCACCGGTTCCACTAAATTTTGGGCCAACCGGTCAAGCATAACTAAAAAATCCCACGATACTGTGGGATTTTTTATACGGTTTTGTTGTGTCATCCAATCATGTGTCTTGAGGTTAGATTTATAATGATAATTTCGGTATTGATAAATTCTCCATGCTTAACACATGGTTTTTATGATTACTTTATGTAAAGTTTGAATTATTTAAAAATACTATCCATAATAGTTCTAATCCCTTTGAAACCTAAATAAATTGCCGATGCGCATACAGCAATCCCAGCTATTACCAAAGGGATATAAAGTGGTTTTTCAGGATTTGATAATCCTGCGTGTAACAAAAATGGACCCAAAAAGAGTAGAAGTACTGTGCCGCCCATGGTCTTAAGGCCTCGAACTAATAATGGTCTGTTGGTGCGTTTATTATCCATGTTTATGTGCATTTATAGCTGCTCGCACATTTTGGTGTGTTTCTAAAAGTTTTTTTGCTTCAGCTTTTGAAATATTTAATTCGTTTATTAGCATTCTGATACCTCGATCTACAAGTTTGTGGTTACTTAATTGCATATCCACCATTTTATTGTCTTTAATTCGCCCTAATTGAATCATAGCTGAGGTTGTAATCATATTTAGAATGAGTTTTTGAGCTGTACCGGCTTTCATGCGAGAGCTGCCTGTAACAACTTCAGGGCCAACCACTACTTCAATTGGAAAATCGGAAACTGCTGCGAGTGGACTACCGACATTACAGCTTATACATGCTGTAGGAATATGTTGTTTTTGGCATTTTTTAAGAGCACCAATCACATAGGGCGTGGTACCTGATGCGGCGATACCTACAACAATATCAATGGAATTAATATTATAGAATTCAAGGTCTTTCCAGCCTTGTTGATTGTCATCTTCAGCAAATTCAACGGCTTTCCGTATGGCTGAATCACCACCAGCAATAAGTCCTATTACAAGATCATGGGGTACGCCAAAAGTCGGTGGGCATTCGGACGCATCCAAAATACCTAGTCGTCCGCTGGTGCCTGCTCCAATATAAAATAGACGTCCTCCTTGTTGGAGTTGTTCGGTTACTTTTTTCACAAGTCTTTCGATTTGTGGTAATACCTTGGTAACAGCCTTAGGTACAGATTGGTCTTCGTTATTTATTGTCTCAAGGAGTTCACGGATAGTCTTTTGCTCTAAGTTATTGTAATGTGAATCCTGTTCTGTAGTTTTTGCGAAGTCCATAATCAAAAATAGTCTTTTTAGTCGAACTTTTTCAAAGTTTTACTCCAACAGAATACTAGATGTGTAAGCTTCTCCAATACTGAAGTAACCCATAGGGTAGTGATTCGTATTTGTAACGTTATATATATTTCCGCGAACGGTGCTGGGTGTTGTTTTGAACGGATCACCACCCTCTTCTGTTTGTTCAATCACAGCTGTCATAAAGTTAAAGTAGGCCTCATCTGCACCATAAATTGAAATTACAGCAGTATCTCCTGCTTCCAAATCATCTAGGAAATATGAGAATGTGAATTCATTACCTTGATAAAACTCATCTTTGGTAGCCAAAAAGTTATTGAATCCAAAATCAAAAATATAAAAATCGTCTCGGTTATCAACATCAGTAATTGTAACCAAAACTTCGATTTCATCCCCTGTAAATAAGGTTTCTGTACCTTGTGTTAGATTATCAATCGGGACAGCTGGAACAAGTTGCTCTGTCGAAGATTCATAAACCTCTCCATTGTAGTTAATTACTAATTTGTAGTTTGTGTTTGGGTCAGGTGTAAAATCTGAAGTATAGCTGCCAACTTCATTAGCATCATGACTAAACGTGTAGACGACGTCGTTATCTAACTCTTTAATTTCTACTAGAGCATCATCCACCATAATAGGTGTTTGTTCATAGAATCCATTGGTTAAACTTAGTACGATACGTTGTGTTGAGTCTTCATTTTCTGATATTTTTATTTGGGCATCAATGACCAATCGAGCAGGGACAGTGTCCAAGTCTAATTGTACAACTTCTTCGCAGCCAAACAATGTGTAGCCAATAAGTGTATA
>Ga0102887_1000057_pt1 | contig 42532 bp, 43 predicted proteins | sample Colrivmet1550B02_FD_84504 | JGI IMG/M metagenome (GOLD analysis project Ga0102887, IMG submission 84504) | Estuarine microbial communities from the Columbia River estuary - metaG 1550B-02 | ecosystem: Environmental > Aquatic > Marine > Intertidal zone > Estuary | place: USA: Columbia River...
GAAATCTATAGGGGACGAGCCCTTTCAAATTGCTCATAAATTTCCAAAAATCACTGTTGCTGTCGATGCCAACCGCCAGCGTGGAATAGAAACTTTATTAGCGCTCAACAATCCGCCCGAAGTGGTTTTGCTCGACGATGCTTTTCAGCACCGAAAGGTTTCTTCTGGCTTATCCATTTTACTAACCGCTTACGATCATTTGTATTGCGACGATATTGTTTTGCCTGCAGGAAACCTTCGTGAATTGCGTTCAGGGGCGCAGCGAGCACAAATTGTAATAGTCACCAAAAGTCCCACTAATTTGGGCCATTTAGAAAAGCAAACCATCAAAAAGCGTTTGGCATTACAAAGTGGACAACAATTGTTTTTTAGTTCTATTGATTATGATGAACATATATACTCTTCAACAGAGAAATTAGCTCTTCAGACAATTAAAAATAAAAAATACACTTTAGTCACTGGAATCGCCAATGCGGTACCTTTGGTGCAATATTTGGAAAGTTTAGGACATAAGTTTGAACATCTTGAATATGCGGATCACCATGAGTTTTCAACGCAAGAGCTGAATAAAATTAGTTCTAAGTCTTTGGTTTTAACAACTGAAAAGGATTTTTCAAGATTAAAAATACTCAATCATGATGCTTTGTATTATTTACCCATAACTACAAAAATTGACGACCAAGACAGATTCGAAGACTTGGTAAAGGCGTATATAGACATGCCCTAATTTAATGCTTTAATCAGGTCAATGATTCGTGAGGAATATCCCGTTTCGTTGTCGTACCAACCGATGATTTTCACCATTTTTCCCAATACCGAAGTCATTTGTGCATCAAAAACACAAGAATGTGTATTGCCAATAACGTCAATCGAAACAATAGGGTCAGTGGTGTATTCCAAAAAGCCTTTGAATTTTGTTTGAGCTGCGTTTTTGAAGGCCTCATTAATTGCTTCAACAGAAGTTTCTTTTTTGACATTAAAGGTAATATCAGTTAAAGACCCATTGATGACGGGGACACGAATTCCACAACCTCCTATGGTGTGAGCAAGTTCAGGAAATATTTTAGTTAATGCTTTGGCAGCTCCAGTAGTAGTTGGGACTATGGATTGACCTGCTGCACGAGCTCTTCTCAAATCTTGATGAGGTTGATCGTGCAGACTTTGATCGGTGGTGTAGGAATGCACTGTGGTTATGTAGGCTTGGTCGATTCCACATAAATCATTAATGATTGCGAGCATTGGTGCAGCATTATTTGTGGTACAAGAGGCATTAGATAGTATCTGGTCTTCTTTGGTAATGGTGTGTTCATTCACGCCCAGCACAATGGTTTTAATGTCACTATCTAAAGGAGGAACACTCAAAATTACTTTTCGAGCACCATTTTTAATATGGTACTGTAAGATGTCTTTGGTTTTAAATTTTCCAGTAGCTTCGACCACAACATCTACTTTATGTGCTGCCCAGTCGATGTATTTTGGATGGTTGTGATTTGTCAGAGGTATAGACGCGTTATTGACCTCAATATGGGTTTCATTTTTGTCAATTCGAGCATTAAGTTTTCCATGGACACTATCGTATTTTAGTAAATGTGTCAGTGTTTTGGTGTCTGCCAAATCATTTACAGCAACCACTTGAATGTCCTCTTGCTCGAGGATCAAGCGAAAGACGCGCCTACCGATGCGTCCAAACCCGTTGATACCAACGCGAACCATTTAATTTATATGTTTTTGTGCTTTATACGAAGAGCGGACCAGTGCGCTACTTTCTACGTGTCTGAATCCTAAATCCAAGCCAATTTCTTCATATTCTTTGAATTGATCTGGCGTGATGAACTCTTTCACAGGGAGGTGCTTTTTACTTGGTTGTAGGTATTGACCAATGGTAACGACATCAACATTTGCCTTTTTAAGGTCGTGAAGCGTTTCAATAACTTCTTCGCGAGTTTCTCCTAGTCCAAGCATGATACCGGTCTTGGTACGACGTTGCCCTTGCTTTTTTAGGTAATTCAAAACTTCTAAGCTTTGATCGTATTTTGCTTGTATGCGTACCGCTCTTGTGAGTCGTCTTACTGTTTCCATATTGTGCGAGACAACTTCGGGAGCTACGTTAATAATGCGGTCGATGTGTTTTTCAATTCCTTGAAAGTCAGGTATTAGTGTCTCAAGTGTGGTGTTTGGGTTCATACGACGAACGGCTTTTACCGTTTCGGCCCACATGATACTGCCCATGTCTTTTAAATCATCGCGGTCAACGCTAGTCAGAACGGCGTGTTTGATTCCCATGATTTTGATAGACCGCGCTACTTTTTCGGGTTCATCCCAATCCACTGATTCAGGTCGTCCAGTTTTCACCCCGCAAAAGCCGCAGGAACGTGTACATATGTTACCAAGGATCATAAATGTAGCCGTACCTTCACCCCAACATTCGCCCATATTAGGACAACTCCCAGACGTACAAATTGTGTTGAGATTGTATTTATCAACAAGCCCTCGAAGTTCTGTATACTTTTTGCCTGTTGGTAATTTTACACGCAACCATTTAGGTTTGGCTTGTCGTTCTTGTGGTTTTATAAGTGCGTCTGTAGACATCCGTTTAATTTGTGCTGCAAAGATACAAAGTATTCCCTAAAAAAATCACAAAATACTGATATACCAAATGTTAAATCCAATTAAAAAGAGAATTCCTGAAATACTTAAAAAATGCATCATTTTTGACGGTCGAAACGACTGAGGTGTATGCTTACTGCATATGAGAATATAATTCATAAGTGCATAAAAAGGTGCTGTTAAAAACGATAATATTGTGGCTATTTTTATCAAGCTGCCCATTTCCGATAAAAAGAAGAAGAAAATAGAAATGGTACCTATTATCAAAACAATCAACCAAACTTTGTAGCCATTGTTTAGTGGTTTATCTAAGATTAGTTCGAGTGTTTTGTTCATGGCACGAGGCGAAGCATCAAGAGTTGTTAGTGTGGTGCTGAACATGGTGGTTAGTGCTGCGACACCTATGATAATATAAGACCATTCTCCAAGATTTTGTGTATACATTTCAATCAGTTGTAGCGAAAATTCTCCCCCATTTGCACTAAATGATTTTCCTGATCCGTGCATTACTAGCCCCCCAAGCATTAGAAAGCCTATTCCCAATACAATAGTTCCGAGATAGCCTATATTGAAATCTAATGCTGCTGTTTTTGAATTAAAGTTTTGCTCTTGTTTTTTCTTTTGAATCGCCCATAGAGAGTGCCAAATTGAAACATCCAATGGCGCAGGCATCCAGCCCATGAAAGCTATAAGAAAAATTAGTTCCACATCTGTTGATGGGACTATTTGTGTCCAGTCGGGTTCATTTGTGAAATTAATAAATGCTGCGGCTACCGCAAATAGGGTACTCAAACTCAAAACGATAATGATGACTTTCATCATTTTATCTAGTAAGGAATATTTACCAACTAGCAAAAGAAGAAAACAAATGGATAATATAATAACAGACCATATTTCCATACTAACTTCAGAACCAAATAGAGTAGAAGCTATCCCTGCAGTAACAATAGTCACTGCTGTTTGTATGGTAAACATGGTAGCAATGGTTAACAAGGCATAGGCCTTTAACACCCCTTTTCCCAGCTTATTATAGCCCTCGAGCAAACTTTCTCCAGTAGCTGCAGCATAGCGAGGGCCAAACTGAAAAAAAGGATATTTGATGAGGTTAATTAGCAAAAGCGCCCACAACAGTCCGAAGCCAAAATTTGCACCTGCTTTAGTCGACTGAACAAGATGTGACACTCCAATTGCAGCCCCAGCAAACAATAATCCAGGGCCAAGTTTTTGTAAAAATTTAGTCATGTTTTGAACGAATAATCCAAGCCAATAGTTTTTTAGCTCTTAGAAGCTTTATTTTGACATTATTTATAGGGGCGTCAATTTTCTTTGCGATTTCTAGATAAGATAGTTCCTGAAAATACCGCAGTTGAATAATTTCTTGGTGATGAGGCTTTAATTTCTTGATGTCCTTTAGCAGTTCAGCCAAATTTTGTTCATTTATAAGTTTATCCTCTACAGATGGAGCTTGATCGCGAATCCAATAGACGCGCTTTTCATCCTCCTCAGTTGTTTGGTTACTGAGCGTGTTTTTTTGTTTTCGGATGCTATCTAAATGGGTGTTTTTAGCTATTGTTATTAGCCAAGTTTTGAATTTAAATTTAGAGTCAAAAGAATTGATTTTATCGAAAGCTTTAAAAAATGTTTCAATTGTAATGTCCTCTGCATCGTTCTCGTTTTGGGTGCGCTTTACTAAAAAGCCGAAAACATCATTCCAAAAAGTTTCCAACAAAAAGTTGAAAGCAATTTGATTATTTTCTTTGGCTTTTGTAATCGCTTCGTTTAATTCCAATGCGGTTGTTTTGACTTAAATCCTGATATAAATATAACAAATTGTAAAATAAGAGACCAAAGATCAAGAAATGGTAGTGCTATAATTAACTTTAATTCTTTTAATTTGTTGGCTATGATCCCGTAGCAAATGTATTGAATTGCAAAACGGCCACTGAGCAATATTATAACTAAGGGTTTTGTCTCAGGCTCACTAATAATCATCAAAACTACAGCTAGGATGTAAAATACTAGACGACATAAAAAGAGAAACCTATTGCTTAGCAGTACAAGTTTCCTGCTGTGCCTTAAAATTAAGTCCTCTTCAACTTGTTCTTTCAACCATGTCCCAAACTTGGGTTTGTGTAATTGCGTCACTCCGCTGTCGTGTTGCAAACAAATTGCGGTATTCGATAATTTTGAGACTTCATTGGCAAATAATTTGGTTTCTCCAAAGGGAAGTTGCATGTGTTTTGCAAATCCACTAGCACTGTAAAAAAGTGTTTTAGTATAACTCACATTTGCTGAAGTTCCTCCGTAAACTATCCCCATTTTACTCAGAGTGCAGCTTTTAACAAGTTCCCTAAAATTAAAAAATCGGTAAAATAAGGTATTTTTAGAAGTATATTTTCTCAATCCGATAATGAAAGATTTTTCTTTAAGCGCTGAAGCTATATGCTGAAGCCATCCCGTAGAGTTGGGTTTATGATCAATGGAGCTTATAACTAAGCGTTCGTGTGAGGCAGCTTTTATGGCTAAAGTCAGTGCGTATTTTTTACTGCCCCAAAATGCTTCAATATTTTTGACATCGATCACCTTTATTTTTGAGTTTTCGTTTTGAAAACGTTTCATGATTTCTAGTGTATCATCTGAAGAGGCATCGTTAATTAATACAATTTCAAAATTTTTATGTTTTTGTTTTAGAAAAACAGGCAGTTGTGTTTTTATTAATTCAGCTTGATTCTTTGTATATAGTATTAAGGAAATTGCAGTATTTGATTTTTTTAGCTGCAAGGGCATACTGCGTATGCTATATACTGCAAAGCAGAAATAGGAAATTTCTAAAATAGTTACCGTCATGAAGATGTAAAAAAGAACGGTCAAGGGCATTTATTGGGGTTATTTTTTTTCGCTGTTATCGCAGTCGCCAAATTCATCAGGGGTTTTACCACAAAACCCACAAGCCTCACCTTCGTTGTTTAGCATTGGATTTTGGCTAGCACAAGTACCGGCAAATTTACCGTCTTTTTTGGCCCATAATTTAATGGAAATCCCTGCAATCCCAAGGCCTAAAAGTGATAGTGTAATTAAAAGTAGTTTCATTTTAAAGCAATAGATTTTTACAAAGATACAATTAAAATAAAATTAAAATTTTAAAATAAAAGGTGACTTTTTGTATAAATCTGTGTCTAAATCAGTGGAGTGCTTGAACACAATATTTATGAAAAAGCTTTATGCAGAATTTTTTGGTACATTTTGGTTGGTTTTTGGTGGTTGTGGGAGTGCTATTTTTGCGGCCAAATTCCCTGAATCGGGTATTGGCTTTATAGGAGTTTCATTTGCCTTCGGAATGACCGTCCTTACCATGGCATACGCTCTGGGGCATATCTCAGGCGCACATTTCAATCCTGCTGTTTCTTTTGGTCTTTGGGCTGCTGGTCGTTTTAACCCTAAAAACCTTTTTGGATATATTGTATCCCAAACCTTAGGCGCTCTTGTTGCAGCCTCAGTTCTCTTTTTAATACTTACGGGCAAATCTGATTTTGAATCGATAGGGACTTTTGCTGCTAATGGCTATGGTGATTTGTCACCTGGGGGCTACTCTTTGAGTTCTGTTTTAATTTCAGAATTTGTTTTAACAGCATTTTTTCTAATCATAATTTTAGGCAGTACAACTAAAAAAGCTTACCAGAAGTTTGCGCCAATGGCCATTGGTTTTGCTCTTACCCTTATTCATTTGATAAGTATTCCGATCTCAAACACTTCGGTTAATCCAGCGCGCTCTACAGGTCAAGCTATATTTGCAGGCGCTGACTTTTCTGCACAACTTTGGCTATTTTGGTTAGCACCCATAGCTGGAGCTATTGCAGCAGGTATAGTGAGTAAAGCCAGTCAAAACTGCGATTAGTGAGCTATTTTTCAATTATAATCTTTACTCCTCACAATACATTGACCTCTGCTTCGAGTGCTATCCCAAAAATAGAATTGATGGTTTTTTGAATGAGTTGTGATAAACTCAAGATATCTCGACCAGAAGCCCCACCATAATTGACAAGTACTAGAGCCTGATGCTTGTGAACACCATAATTTTTGAAGGTTTTTCCTTTAAAACCTGCAGTTTCAATGAGCCAAGCTGCTGGTATTTTTACTTCATTTGATGAAACAGGATAGTGAGGCATATTTGGGAACTGTGTTAATAATTGCTCAAAATGTTCTTTTGGTACAATTGGATTTTTAAAAAAACTACCGCAATTTCCAAGTTTTTTTGGATCTGGGAGCTTGGATTTTCGAATGGCAATTACTGCTTTTGAAATGTCTTGGATACTTGGGCTAGTTACTCCATTTGCTAACAATTCATTCGAAATAGCACCATAAGTTGTTTTTAGTTGGTGCTTGGTGTGGGTCAATTCAAAAGTTACTGAGGTGATAATGTATTTTCCTTTATGTTCTGATTTAAAAACAGAATTTCTGTACCCAAAATTACATTCTTCTTTTGAAAATATTTCTAGCTCTAGAGTCTTAAGATTTAATGCTTCGCAGCAAACGAAAGTGTCTTTCAGTTCTACTCCATAGGCTCCAATATTTTGAATCGGAGCTGTACCAACATTTCCTGGAATTAGGGATAAATTCTCTATTCCACCTAAGTTTTGTTTTAAGGACCACAAGACAAAGTCGTGCCAGTTTTCGCCAGCAGAGACTTTTACGATAGTGGTTTCGTTTTGTTTTTTGCAAACTTCTATGCCTTTAAGATCTATATGAAGCACTAGCCCTTCAAAATCTTCGGTTAATAGAATATTACTTCCCCCTCCGATGATTAATATTTTTGAGGGTCTGTTCTTTAGTGTGGTCTTTAAATCTTCTAGCGTTTTTACAGAAGCAAAAGATTCAGCGTTGACATTGATGCCAAAAGTATTATAAGGTTTTAAAGAAACGTTCTGTTGAATCATTCTGTAATTTTATAAGCTTTTAGTCCTTTTTTAAGAATATTTACCGAGGCTATTAAATCTTCTTTTTTCAGGACATAAGCTATGCGCACCTGATTATGCCCCAGTCCTTCTGTGGCGTAAAAGCCTGCCGCAGGTGCAATCATAATCGTTTCATTATTAACACGAAATTCTTCTAACAACCATTGTGCAAATTTGTCCGAATCCTTTACAGGAAGCTCTACAATACAGTAAAAAGCTCCTTTGGGATTAGCTACTTTTACACCATTAATTTTTTTGAGCTCTTGAATTAATATATTGCGTCGTTCTGCATATTCTTTTTTGACTTCTTCAAAATATGAATCGGGAGTATCAAGTGCTGCTTCGCTCGCCAAAAGCGCAAATGTAGGAGGCGATAAGCGTGCTTGAGCAAACTTTAGTGCTGCATCGGTAACTCTTTTGTTTCTTGTAACAATACATCCTATCCTAGCCCCGCACATGCTGTATCGTTTAGAGACAGAATCGATCATTATGGCGTGGTCTTGTAACCCATCAATTTCCATAATAGAATGGTGGTGAAGGCCGTCGTAGGTGAATTCTCTGTACACTTCATCAGCGATCAAAAACAAATCGTGTTTTATAACTAACTCCTTGAGTTGACTAATTTCTTCTCTGCTGTACAAATAGCCTGTTGGATTTCCAGGATTACAAATAAGAATAGCTTTGGTTTTAGGCGTAATTAAGCTTTCAAAATCTTTAATAGCAGGGAGCGCAAAATTTGCATCAATATCAGAGACAACAGGTATTACATTAACTCCTTGAGCTACTGAAAAGCCGTTATAATTAGCATAAAAGGGTTCAGGGATAATCACTTCGTCACCAGGATCCATAATACTTCCCATGGTAAAAAGCAGTGCTTCACTTCCACCAGTGGTTACTGTAATCTCTTTGGCTTCAACTTCAATGTTGTGTTTTTTGTAGTAACCCGCTAATTTTTCTCGATATTGTTCTGAGCCTTCTGAGCGGCTGTACGCCACTACATCAAGACAGTTATTTTTTACAGCATCAAGTGCTATTTGCGGGGTGTTAATATCAGGTTGTCCTATGTTTAGGTGATACACCAATGTGCCCTTAGTTTTTGCCTGCTCTGCATAGGGGACCAATTTGCGTATTGGTGACTCCGGCATTTGTATTCCTTTGATTGAAATTTTTGGCATATCAATTTCTATTGTAATTCAAATTACAAATATAATTCTATATCTTTAGTAAATGAATCAAAAAAAAAGCATCTTATAAAGATGCTTTTTTTTTGGCTTAATATCGTATTATTTTTCAACAACGCTTTTGTTTGTCGGTTGTAATGGGCTAGTTTTGGCCGGGTCGATAACAGTACCTTTTATTTTAAGTGCCACAGTAGGGGTGTCAGCGTTAGAAGTAACGGTAATTGTTTTTCGGATTGGATTGACTCTGTTGGTGTCATACTTCACTTGAATTTCGCCCTCTTCACCAGGCAAAATAGGCTTTTCTGGCTTTTTTGGAACTGTACAGCCACAGCTAGATTTAACCTTTGATACAATAAGTGGTGCGTTTCCAGTATTAGTAAATTTGAAAACGCGAACTCCATCAGATCCTTTTTCAATAGTCCCGTAATCAATTACAGTAGATTCAAATTCAATTTTTGCAGTGCGCTCTTGGGCGTTAGTATTTAGAAGAAATAAACTAAGGAGCATTAGTGTTAATATTTTTTTCATGGCAGAGTAATTTAAGTTTATATGTAAATTTAACGACTTTTTTAGAAAATCAAAAATTGTACACCTATAATTCTGGTTTATTTAATTTTAAAGAACCCAAAATATGAGTACTTTTGTATACTTTATGACAAAAATCGTTCCAAGAATATGAGTATTCCATCAAAATATGATGCAACAAAGGTAGAGCAAAAGTGGTATGACTATTGGATGAAGCACCAATATTTTCATTCAAAGCCAGACAACAGATCGCCTTACACCATTGTAATTCCTCCGCCAAATGTAACTGGTATTTTGCATATGGGGCATATGCTCAACAATACTATTCAGGATGTTTTGATTAGACGTGCACGCCTTCAAGGAAAAAACGCTTGTTGGGTCCCTGGTACTGACCATGCCTCAATAGCAACTGAGGCTAAAGTGGTGGCCAAGCTAAAGGAAAAAGGCATTGATAAGAACGATTTGACACGAGAAGAATTTATGAGCCATGCTTGGGACTGGACCAATGAGTATGGTGGTGTAATTTTAAATCAGCTTAAGAAATTGGGTTGTTCATGCGATTGGGACCGTACAAAATTCACCTTGGATGATGAAATGAGCGAATCGGTCATTTCTGTGTTTATTGATTTGTTCAATAAAGGGTTGATTTACAGAGGTTATAGAATGGTGAATTGGGATCCTCAAGCACAGACAACACTTTCTGATGAGGAAGTTATATACGAAGAACGTCAAGGCAGTTTATATTACGTGGAATATGCAATCGAAGGAAGCAATCAACGCCTCACTATTGCCACAACAAGACCAGAAACTATTTTGGGTGATTCAGCAATTTGTATCAATCCAAACGATGAGCGTTTTTCTCATTTAAAAGGTAAAAAAGCAATTGTTCCTTTGTGTAACAGAGTCATTCCAATTATCGATGATGAATATGTTGATATGGAGTTTGGAACAGGTTGTTTAAAAGTTACCCCTGCACATGATGAAAATGACAAGGTATTGGGGGACAAGCACCAATTGGAGGTTATTGATATTTTCAATGCAGATGCAACACTCAATAGTTATGGACTGCACTACGAAGGGAAAGATCGGTTTGTAGTTCGTAAAAAAATTGTTGAAGAATTAAAAGACAAAGGGTTTTTAGTAAAAATAGAACCACATATGCACAAAGTTGGTACTTCAGAACGCACCAAAGTTGTTATTGAACCTCGTCTTTCTGACCAATGGTTTCTCAAAATGGAAGATTTGGCAAAACCTGCCTTAGACGCCGTATTAATGGAGAGTACGGTAAAATTATTTCCAAAAAAATTCAATAATACCTATCGCCATTGGATGGAAAACATCCGTGATTGGAATATATCCCGCCAATTGTTTTGGGGTCAACAAATTCCAGCCTACTATTATGGCGATGGAAAAGACGATTTTGTAGTTGCTTCTACTGCAGTGGAGGCTTTAAAATTGGCACAAAAAAAATCAAAGAACTCATCACTTAGCGTCAAAGACTTAAGACAAGATGCAGATGTTTTAGATACTTGGTTTTCGTCATGGCTTTGGCCAATTTCAGTTTTTGATGGTATTAGAAATCCAGATAATGCTGAATTCAATTATTACTACCCTACTAATGATCTTGTTACTGGGCCAGATATTTTATTCTTTTGGGTCGCACGAATGATAGTTGCAGGCTTTGAGTTTAAAGAAGAAAAACCGTTTGAAAATGTATATTTGACAGGGTTAGTTCGCGATAAACAACGCCGAAAAATGAGTAAGTCTTTAGGTAATTCACCTGATGCGCTTGGGCTTATTGAGCAATTTGGAGCCGATGGAGTACGCGTTGGACTGTTGTTGAGTTCAGCAGCTGGGAATGATTTGCTGTTTGATGAAGCTCTATGTCAACAAGGTAAAGGCTTTGGCAATAAAATTTGGAACGCGTTCCGACTTATCAACGGATGGGAAGTTGCCGATATTGAACAACCTGAGTATGCTTCAATTGCTTTAGATTGGTACACGTCAAAATTTCAAAAAGTATTGGCGGAAATTGAAGATCATTTCAGTAAATACCGTCTAAGTGATGCTCTTATGGCTATTTATAAGTTGGTGTGGGACGATTTTTGTTCTTGGTTATTGGAGATGATCAAGCCATCTTATGGAGCACCAATTGATAAACAAACGCATCAACGTATAGTTGATTTATTGGAGCATAATCTAAAAGTGTTGCATCCATTTATGCCTTTCCTGACAGAAGAAATTTGGCATTTTTTAAAAGACCGTAGCCCTAATGAAGCTTTAATTGTCTCGACTTGGCCAGAAAAAGTTTCTTATGATTCTACTATTTTAGAAAGTTTTGACTTTGCTGCAGAAGTTGTTAGTGGTATAAGAAATTTGCGCAAACAAAAGCAAATTCCCTTTAAAACAGCTGTTGAGCTTCACGTCATTAACAAGGCATCTTTCTCAAAAACTTTTGATGGCTTAATTTCAAAACTCGGAAATATATCCAACATTTATTATACATCATCTGCTGTAGATAAAGCCTTTTCTTTCCGTGTAAAATCTAATGAATATTATATGCTAGCTGATATGCTGATTGATATTGATGCTGAGTTAGCCAAACTTGAAGAGGAGTTAACGTACACCAAAGGATTTTTACTTTCTGTTCAGAAAAAATTATCTAACGAGCGATTTGTAAATAATGCACCTGCACAAGTAGTAGCAAGCGAAAAGAAAAAAGAGGCTGATGCTCTAGCCAAAATTGATACTTTAGAAACGAGTTTAAGCAATCTAAGGTAGGGGTTTTACTTCCTGTAAATTAAATATTCTTTAGCCAATTCTATATAGCGTTTTTTGGCTTCGTCCTGAGTTATGTCTTCAACTTGAAAAAGGGCGTTAGTCTTGAAGGCATTGATGATGGCCTTACTGCTATTAGGACGCGAATAATCGTTAGTTGCTTTCTTGTAAAACGCATATAGTTTTAAAAGAGTGTCAGCAGGAAAGGGTTCCTTGTAGTTGCTTATACTCTCCACAGCGGTTTTGAATTCTTTATCTAAAGCGTCTTTTTTATTCATCTTAAAGTTCTGCAATGATAGTCTCACCGCCTTTTACTTTTTGATCTAAATTTACTTTTAGTTTGCTGTCCAAAGGTAAAAATAAATCTACTCTCGAACCAAATTTAATGAATCCAGCATCATTTCCTTGGACTACATTCATGTCTTTTTTAGCGTAATTCACAATTCTTCGAGCCAGTGCTCCAGCAATTTGTCGGTAAAGAACTTTACCAATCTTTTGGTTCTCTACCACAACTGTGGTGCGCTCATTTTCTTCACTTGACTTTGGGTGCCAAGCGACGAGGTATTTGCCTGGATGATATTTGCTAAACACTACTTTTCCGCCTACAGGGTAACGGGTTACGTGAACATTTATAGGGGACATAAAAATGCTCACTTGCAGTCTTTTATCTTTGAAGTATTCAGGCTCTTTGACCTCTTCGATAACCACAACTTTGCCATCAACAGGTGATATAACATGTGTGTCGTTGTGCTGTGTATGCCGCTTCGGATTTCTGAAAAATTGCAGAATCAATATAAAGAAAACCAGTAAGCCAATCTGTAGAGTTTTGATTAACCAGGGTATTTCTATAAAATCAATTAATAAAAATAACCCACCTACAAGTATCAGGCTTATAAAAATAATTTTTTGACCTTCTTTATGAAACATAATTTAAAATTCTTAAAAATAAATAGATAAATGGTGCTACAAATATAGCGCTGTCAAGGCGGTCTAACAAACCGCCATGTCCGGGTATTAGTGTTCCGCTGTCTTTAACTTCTGCTTGACGTTTGTATTTTGATTCAATCAAATCTCCAATAGTTCCAAACACACTTACGATTACACTTAGAATCAACCATTTTGAAAAAAGGAGATTATCAGTGAGTTTGAAAATAATATAGCTACCAATGGCGGAAAAGAATACCCCAGCTAAAAATCCTTCAACTGTTTTTTTTGGCGAAACACTTTCAAATAATTTTTGTCTTCCAAAGTTTTTCCCAATCAAATATGCAAAACTGTCATTGATCCATATAAGTGCAAATATTCCAATTATATTTTCAGGGCTATATTGACCAAAATTAATGGCGATGAGTAGTAAAAATAAAATCCCTGTACTTATATAAAATGTAGTATTTATATATCGATTCGTAAGAAGTTTTGGTAAGCTTTTCTTCGAAAATAAATCACGAATTAAAAAAAGTAATACAAAAACACTGACCACATGAAGAATTTGTGTAGCTTCATCTAAACTATTGTTATTTTCGGTGAGGATGTCCCAAAAAGCAAAAACACCATACAATATGGAAAACATTGCATAAGATATATTGTTGCGTTGCTCTATAAGTAGATTGAATTCTTTCAGACAGATTATACCAAAAACAAAAAAGAGCGCTGTAAGTGCGTATTGGTGTTGTGCAGACACCACCAGAATGATAACAAATAATGCCCCGAATATTAATCTTTTACTAAGTTCCTTCAAAATAAGTGTTATAAATCTTCTAAAAGCAGCAGGTATAAGTTTTTTGAGCTGCTTCCATAGCTTAAAAAATTATCGTCTTCAATAACCTTAAAATGCTTTATTGTTGTGATATTTGTAGGAATATTTTTTTTGTTTTTGGCTTTTATACCATGAAGCCCTTCTCCAATGGTTTGAACGATTTGGCTTGTGGTTGCAAAGACAACAAAATTCTTTGGTAACTCATTTAATTTTTTTTCAGCGATTTGGTTTGATGAAATCAAAAGGGAGCCATCATTTGCTATTAGATATTCACACGTTGTAAATAAATAATGACCATCTTCAACTTTACTTGTAGTTTTCCAATCAAAATCTTTAAACTTTTCCTTGAGTTTTTTATTTAAAATCAAGGCCATTTTGTCGGTCCAGTTGTTTTCTTTTAAAATCTGCTGAAGATATTGATGGGCTTCATTTAAGTTTTCACTGTACAGAAATTTACCGCCATTTTCGTTGAATTTTACCGTAAAAGACTCATCGATTGGGAGGTCTTTTTTGGGTAGGAATTTGTTGTCAACCTTTTTTTCTGGTTGTCCCTTGTCAGATTTTGAAATGGAACCAAATATTTTACGAAACACACTCATTTTTTCAAGCCAAATGATGTTGATTAACAGCCTACCAAATATAAAAAATTAAACCCGCGGTTTGTTTAAAATATCATGATTTTTTTACTCCTCTTCTTCCTTAGCTGTAGTTGATTGCTCTTCGTTCTTAGAATCAAAAGGGCGCTTTCCAAAAATAGCTTCCAAGTTATCCTTGAAGATGACTTCGTCTTTAAGTAGTACTTCAGCCAGCTCTACCAGTTTATCTTTATGAGTTTCCAGCAACGCAATTGCGCGTTGGTACTGTTCCTCAACAATATCAGAAATCTCTTTATCGATAAGTTCTGCGGTTTGTTCGCTGTATGGTTTTGTGAAACCGTATTCATTTTGACCTGAGGAGTCGTAATAAGTAAGGTTTCCAATTTTATCGCTTAATCCATAAACTGTAACCATGGCTCTTGCTTGTTTGGTCACTTTTTCTAGATCACTAAGTGCTCCGGTTGATATTTTATCGAAAATTACCTTCTCTGCTGCTCTCCCACCAAGTGCCGCACACATTTCGTCTAGCATTTGTTCTGGGCGAACAATGAGGCGTTCTTCAGGTAAATACCAGGCTGCCCCTAATGAGCGCCCTCTTGGGACGATGGTCACCTTTACTAATGGCGCTGCGTGTTCCAACATCCAACTTACTGTGGCATGCCCTGCTTCGTGAAAGGCAACTGCTTTTTTCTCCTCAGGAGTAATGATTTTATTTTTCTTCTCAAGTCCTCCAATGATTCGGTCTACGGCATCTAGGAAGTCTTGTTTATCAACTGCTTTTTTGTCATTTCTAGCTGCAATTAATGCTGCTTCGTTACAAACATTTGCAATATCAGCACCTGAAAATCCAGGGGTTTGTTTTGAAAGAAAATCGGTATCTAAATCCTTTGCTTTTTTCAATGGTTTTAAATGAACATCAAAAATTTCTTTTCGCTCTCTTATATCGGGTAAGTCTACATAAATCTGACGATCAAAACGCCCTGCACGCATTAGTGCCTTGTCAAGAACATCAGCCCTATTGGTAGCAGCTAGAACTATGACATTAGTATTAGATCCAAACCCATCCATCTCTGTCAAAAGTTGGTTTAGTGTATTTTCGCGCTCGTCATTAGATCCAGAGAAATTACTTTTCCCACGGGCGCGCCCAATGGCATCAATTTCATCAATAAAGATTATTGAAGGAGATTTTTCTTTTGCTTGTTTAAATAGGTCCCGTACCCTTGACGCACCAACCCCAACAAACATTTCAACAAAATCTGAACCCGATAATGAGAAGAATGGCGCTTTTGCTTCACCTGCTACGGCCTTTGCCAATAAGGTTTTTCCAGTGCCAGGAGGGCCAACAAGTAATGCACCTTTAGGAATTTTACCTCCAAGGGCAGTATATTTTTCAGGATTTTTTAAAAAATCAACAATCTCTTGTACTTCTTCTTTAGCTCCCTCTAGTCCTGCAACGTCCTCAAAAGTAGTTTTGGTTTCAAGTTTTTCATCAAAAAGTTTTGCTTTTGATTTTCCAATATTAAAAATTTGGCCACCACCACCTGGGCCGCCTCCGCCAGACATTCTCCGCATTATGAATATCCAAACTCCAATGATTAGAACAAATGGGATGATGGATAATAAAATATCTCCAAACGCATTAGTTTCAGTTCTAAAATTGAGCTCTGTGCTCAAATCGAGTTCGTCTATAGTGTCTTCTAGTTGTTTTTGGAATAATTGAACATCACCAAATTCAAATCTATAGTTAGGTGAGGTTCCTAGAGGAATAAATTGTTGCCCTTGTGTTTTGCTGTGTATCTCTTTTTTGGAAGCGTTATTTGTAAGATACACCAAAGCTTCACGTTTGTTTACGATTTCAACTTTTTCGACATCCCCATCTTTCAAGAACTTGAAAAATTTTGAAGGCGTTGTAATTTGGCCATTTGAGGCTCCTATACCACCTGAGAAAAAATTAAAGACTATAAATAAACCAATAACGATTCCATAGACCCAATAGGTATTAAATTTAAAAGGTTTAGGATTTTTATCTTTTGACATAAAATATGTTTTAGTAACTTGTTTCTATTTCAGTAATTTTTGCATCTCCCCATAGATTCTCTATGGCATAGTATTCTCTTTTGTGTTTTTGAAATACATGAACCACGATGTTAATGTAGTCCATCAATACCCATTCTGCATTATCTTCTCCCTCAATCTGATAGGGCTTTTCATGAGCGCTTTTACTGACTTTTTTTTGTATAGAATTGACAATTGCATTTACTTGAGTATTAGAGTTTCCGTCGCAAATCACAAAATAATCGCAAACAGAATTTTCTATTGATCTTAAATCTAATATGCTTATGTTTTGGCCTTTGATATCCTCAATCCCAGCTATAATTAAGGTGATGAGTTCATCAGGGTCAGAAATGTGTTTTGTCATAAATTCGTATTACAATGCAAATTTATTGTTTTTTTAGGTCTAATTGCGTTATATTATCTTAATAATATTATAATTTAATTTTAAATTTACACATGCAGATAATCAAACTCAATGCCATTGATTCAACAAATGTATATTTACGTGGCTTGGTGTCCGAAATACCTTTGGATGACTTCGCTGTGGTTACTGCTGAATATCAATCAAATGGGCGAGGACAAAGAGCGACTAAATGGGAATCGGAAAAGAGTAAAAACCTGATAATCAGTATTTTAAAAAAAGACATTAGGCTAAAACTTGAAAATCAGTTTATGCTTAATATTATTGTTTCACTTGCTGTTCACAAAACCTTAAAAGCACTTCAAATTCCCAATCTTTCCATCAAATGGCCAAACGACATTTTGTCACGTCAAAACAAAATTGGCGGGATTCTTATTGATTTAGTGACCAAAAAAAATAAAATTGACCATGCCATCATCGGAATTGGCCTCAATGTAAATCAAATTGAATTTGAGCAACTGCCCAAAGCAGCTTCTTTGAAAAAAATAACAGGGATAAATTACGACCTTAATGAGTTGTTACATTATTTAGTTGATAATTTGAAGTATTATTTCAACCAACAAGACCACAATTTACAACGAGAATTATATTCGACTCTATTATTCAGAAAAGGGAAGCCCTCTACTTTTTTGAATCCACAAAACGAGTCATTTTCAGGCATAATTGAAGGGGTCTCCACACATGGCAAATTGATAATTAATACCGAAAAGGGACTACAAGAATTTGATTTAAAGTCAATACAATTGATGTACTAGACTGATAGTGGAATATTTAGAGCAAGAGTTTCAATAAATTTTGTGATTGGGCCTTTAATCATCATGCCCATCATGGGGTTGAAATTTCCAGTGAATTGTAGCTGAACACTACTTTCATTATCTGCCAATGCTTTAATATTTGCACTTAGAGTGAAATCTAATTTACCGCCAGCAGCGCCAAGTTTTATAGTATTAGGCGGGTTTTCTTCTTTTTTTTGTAAAATAATTTCAGGCATACCGCTTAAGGCGAAAATAAATTTATCATTATCCATCAACTCAAATTTAGTGATGTTTTCGGGCATTAAAGCCTGGAAGTTTTTTACATCTGAAAGGAAATTAAAAACCTTTTCAGCTGATTTTGAAATATTGATTTTTGGAGATTCTAAATTCATATCAAAAAATTTATATTGCCCATTGGGCAGGATTTGCATTCCACTTGGATAGAACTTCTACTTCCTTATCGTTGATAAACCCTGTATCGAGGGCTTGCTCCAAAAGGCTTTCATAATTACTTAAGGTGTACAAATCGACCTTTTTTTCTGAAAAATTGTCTTTAGACACCTGAAAGCCATAGCTAAATATAGCAATCATACCCTTTACGTTAGCGCCTGCGCTTTCAAGAGCATCTACGGCGGCTAGACTGCTCTTACCTGTACTAATAAGGTCTTCAATCACAACTACATTCTGTCCCTTATCCAAATGGCCTTCTATTTGGTTTTTACGACCATGTTTCTTGGCTTCTGGCCGCACATATACGAAAGGCAATCCTAGCGCTTCTGCAACCAATGCGCCAATTCCTATGGCACCTGTTGCTACGCCAGCGATGACGTCGGGTTTTCCATAAACACTTTCTAAATTTTTGGCCATCTCGTTTTTGATGTAATTTCGCATTACAGGGAAAGATAGGACCATTCTGTTGTCGCAATAAATTGGAGATTTCCATCCCGATGCCCAGTTGAAAGGATCTTTTGGATTTAGTTTAATGGCATTGATCTGAAGTAAAACCTCAGCGGTTTTCTTTGCAGTATTTTTGTTAAAAATCATGAGTCAAAATTATTAAAAAATACTACATTTACTCCAGTTTAATTTGTTTTTAATTAACAATGCAAAAAATTTTTGTTGGCAATAAGCCCATAATTCTCACTACAAAGGTAGAAGCTGAGACAGATTTCAAAAATTATCTGATCGATTCTGTCGATATTCATAAAATACTTCACAACTTAAAAAAAGAAAAATACAAATCTATTCGTCTTGTAGGCGATAATGAAAAGCTTTTACTTAAGAAGTTTTTGGAATTGTTACCAAATGTTGTAGCTGGAGGGGGTAAGGTTCTTAATTCTGAGGGTCGTATTTTATTTATTTTTCGTAATGGAAAATGGGATTTACCAAAAGGTAAAGCCGAAAACAAAGAAACTATCGATCAAACGGCTTTAAGAGAAGTTGAAGAAGAAACAGGTGTTGAAGATTTAAAAATCACAAAGCCACTTGAAATTACGTATCATATTTTTAAAAGAAACGATAAATATTTTATAAAAAAAACCTACTGGTTTGAAATGTTTTCAACTTATACTGGCGATTTAAAACCTCAAAAAAATGAAGGTATCACAAAAGTTAAATGGGTAAGTCCAAAAAAACTAATAAAAGTCAGAAAAAATATTTATGCCAACATCGAAGCGCTCATTTAGTAAAGAAAATCTTCATTAGTTCTTTTAATCTTATTTAATCCCTTATTTTTGCCGCTTAATTTTGTAACAAGATGAGAGAATTTATTCGTAAGCGTTCGGCAAATGCAAAAAATGATATTTTAAGTGGTTTAACGGTTGCGCTGGCTTTGGTTCCCGAGGCTGTTGCTTTTGCATTTGTTGCTGGGGTAGATCCTTTGGTGGGCTTGTATGCAGCTTTCATGATTGGTTTGATTACCTCAATTTTTGGTGGTCGACCAGGAATGATCAGTGGTGCAACAGGCGCATTGGCCGTAGTTATGGTGAGCTTGGTGGCTCAAGGCAATGCTATGGGCGAACCTGCGGAAAATTTAGGCTTATATTATTTATTTATCACCGTCATATTGATGGGTTTTATTCAAATTTTTGCTGGTGTATTGAAACTGGGGAAGTTTGTTCGATTAATTCCTCATCCTGTTATGATGGGTTTTGTTAATGGATTGGCCATTGTGATTTTCCTTTCTCAATTAGGAATGTTCAAAACATCTGGTAATGATGGACTTGTTTGGATGCAAGGACAAGAACTTTGGACCATGATAGGGCTAGTTATTCTCACAATGGGTATCATGTTTGGATTGCCAAAACTCACCAAAAAACTTCCTGAAGCCCTAGTTGCTATTCTCGTAGTTTCTAGTCTTGTTATTTTTGGAAATTTAGATGTTGCTACAGTCGGAAGTTTCATTAGAGATGGAGGAGGTGAAGGGTTGAAAGGTGGCCTTCCTGAATTGCAATGGGCTATTTTTGAAGTTATTCCGTTTAATTTTGAAACTCTACGCTTCATTGGTCCTTATGCTGTAATTTTAGCAGCCATTGGCCTTATCGAATCTTTGATGACGCTAAATCTTATTGATGAACTTACAGAAAGCCGAGGAAACTCCAATAAAGAGTGTATTGCTCAGGGCAGTGCCAACGTAATTACTGGACTTTTTGGCGGTATGGGAGGTTGCGCCATGATTGGACAATCGATTATCAACATTAAAGGGGGTGGAAGAGGTCGACTCTCAGGAATTGTTGCTGCATTAGCACTTTTGGCGTTTATTTTATTTGCGTCTAATTTGATAGAGCAAGTACCAATAGCAGCGCTAGTTGGCGTTATGTTCATGGTTGTTATTGGAACATTTGCCTGGTCTAGTTTTAGAATTATGAATAAGATTCCATTCGCTGATGTTGTCGTACTTATTTTGGTTTCAACGGTAACTGTATTTTTCGATTTAGCTATTGCTGTAGTTTCTGGTGTTATCGTTAGTGCGTTGGTTTTTTCTTGGGAAAATGCAAAACGTATTCGAGCGCGAAAGCGGATCAAACCTGACGGCACCAAAACTTATGAAATATGGGGGCCATTATTTTTTGGAAGTATTTCAGCTTTTAATCAAAAATTTGATGTCAAAAACGACCCCGATGCTATAGAGATTGATTTTGTCGAATCTAGAGTCAGTGATCATTCTGCCATTGAAGCAATTTTCAATCTAGTTGATAAGTATAACAAAGCAGGGAAAACAATTAAGCTAAAGCATCTTAGCCAAGATTGTAAAGTGCTTTTATATAAGTCAAGTCCACTCTTTAAAGATGTAATCATAGAAGCCATAGACGATCCACGCTATCATTTGGTCGAAAATCCAGAAGCATTTACCAAAGGACTTTCAGAGTATTCGCTATAAATTATTTAGAGTAAACCGCAGCAGGTACCATTTTTTTATAATCGCCCTGGTAGTGAATGATTTCACGTACAATTGAAGAGGATATAAAGGAGGTTTCTACAGAAGTCAGCAGGAAAACAGTTTCAATATCACCAATGTTTCTATTGGTATGGGCGATGGCTTTTTCAAATTCAAAATCGGCAGGATTTCGAAGACCTCTTAGAATAAAATCGGCGTTAATTTTTTTACAAAAATCAGTAGTCAAACCAGAGTAGGTCATGACTCTTATTTTTGAATTCCCTTCAAATGTGTTTTCAATAAAGGATTTGCGTTCTTCTAATGAAAACATATAATCTTTTGCAGAATTTTCGCCAATAGCAACAATCACTTCATCAAAAAGCGTTACCCCACGATGGATAATATCACAATGCCCTAGCGTAATAGGGTCAAATGATCCTGGAAAAATTGCACGTTTCATACGGCAAAGTTAAACATTTTTAGCTAGTGCTTCTTCAATAGCATTTGTAAACAATTCTGATAAGCTCATTCCGGCACAAGCCGCTTGCTGAGGTAGAATACTTTCTTCAGTCAATCCCGGGACGGTATTCATTTCTAAAAAATAGGGCGTATCGTCTTTAAAAATAAATTCACTTCTAGTAAAACCATCCATTTTTAGAATTTCATAAATGGATTTGGCCATCGTTCGTACATTCTCCTCTTGTTTTTTGGAAATACGTGCTGGTGTGATTTCTTCTGATTTTCCTAAATATTTGGCTTCGTAATCAAAAAAATCATTTTCTGAAACAATTTCGGTGATGGGCAAAACTATCAATTCGCCCTTATAACGAAGCACACCCACAGAAACTTCCGTTCCGTCCAAAAACGACTCAATAATCAATTCATCGTCATGTGCAAAAGCAATATCTATTGCCGATTGAAGATCTTCTATTTGATGCACTTTAGTGACCCCAAAACTACTTCCAGCACGATTAGCTTTTACAAAACAGGGGAGTCCAACACGATCAATAATTTCTTTAGCATTAACGCTATCACCCTTGTTCAGGGCATAGGAAATCGCTGTAGGAACATCATATGCTTTCAAAACATTGAGGCAATCACGTTTATTGAACGTAAGTGCGGCTTGATACATCCCACAACTGCTGTGTGGAATGTCCAACAATTCAAAATACGCTTGCATAAATCCATCTTCACCCGGCGCACCATGAATGGCATTAAACACACAATCGAAATGAATAATTTCGCCATTAATGGCAACAGAAAAATCACTCATATTTATGGGGAATTCTTCTCCGTTGGGAGCCATATATACCCATTTTTCTTTAGAAATATGAATGCAATATGCGGCATAGATTTCTTTTGGAAGATGCTGAAAAACTACCTGTCCACTTTTAAGTGAAATGGCGGCTTCGCTGGAAAATCCACCCATGATGATGGCAATGTTGTGTTTCATCCTTTTAATTTGTAGTGTAAAAATATCATTTTTTGTGGATATGAATTTTTATTTTTTAAAATAAACCATTAGGATCACTAACGATGGTTCCAATTTCTCTCAAAAAAATGTTTAGCTTTGCTAAAATTAGACCCATGAATTTTTTCAGATTTTTATTCAGTACATCGATAATCAAACAACTTTGTTTGGCTATTGTGGCCTGTATTATTTTTTCATTTTTGACCCTCAAATGGTTAAAATCCTACACCAACCATGGCACATTTGTAGAAGTCCCAAATTTGGTTGGCTTATCATTGGATGATGCCGAAACAACTCTACAAAATTTTGACCTTAGAACACAAGTTCAAGATTCTTCAAATTACAATCCAAAATACCCTTCGGGAGCTGTAATAGAACAAGAGCCATTGGCCGGCGAAAAAGTCAAAGAAAATAGAAAAATATATTTGATTTTAAACCCATCAGATTATAGAAAAGTTATTATTCCTGACGTTATTCGCAGTACATTACGTCAAACACGCCCTACTTTAGAAGCACTTGGTTTTAGAATTGGAAAATTGATTTATGTTGATGATCTCGGTAGAGATGAAGTCCTTGAACTGCGTTTTAGAGGTCAAAAAATTAATGCTGGGGACTTGATTAAGAAAACTTCAGCTATTGACCTTGTATTAGGAAATGGAAATCGAAAGTTAAATTAATGGACTACCCGCTAGATCAATCAGAGCAAAATGAAGAATTGCACGAGCATTATGCTTTTACCGTCGACAAAGGGCAACAACCGTTGCGCATAGATAAATATTTGATGAATTTTGTCGAAAATGCGACAAGAAATAAAATTCAGGCTGCTGCAAAATCGGGCCATATTTTTGTGAACGGTAGCGCCGTAAAATCCAATTATAAGGTAAAACCAAACGATCAAATTCGTGTGTTGTTTGAACATCCTCCTCACGAACATTTATTGATTCCAGAAGATATTCCTTTGGATATTGTTTATGAAGATAATAACCTCTTGGTTGTCAATAAACCTGCGGGGATGGTCGTTCATCCGGGTCATGGCAATTATTCAGGCACACTCATCAATGCTTTGCTTTTTCATTTTGAGCATTTACCTAACAATAGCAGCAACCGTCCAGGATTAGTTCACCGTATCGATAAAGACACAAGTGGACTTCTTGTGGTGGCCAAAACAGAACAGGCCATGACCCACCTTTCTGCTCAATTCAAAGCCAAAACGAGTAAACGATCATATACGGCCTTGGTCTGGGGAAATATGGAAGAAGACAAGGGAACTATTGAAGGCCATATAGGGCGTCATCCTAAAAACAGACTTCAAAATACTGTTTTTTTGGGCGATGAGGCCGTTAAAGGAAAGCCCGCCATTACACATTTTGAAGTTATTGAGCGTTTGGGGTATGTGACCCTTGTACGCTGTACACTCGAAACAGGACGTACCCATCAAATTCGTGTTCATATGAAGCATATTGGTCATACGCTTTTTAATGATGAGCGCTATGGGGGCGAAAAAATATTGAAAGGCACGACCTTTACCAAATACAAGCAATTTGTAGATAATTGTTTTAAAGTGCTTCCCCGTCAAGCGCTACATGCCGAAACACTTGGTTTTATTCATCCAAAGACCAATGAACAGATGTCTTTCTCTTGCAATCTCCCATCAGATATAGGAGACTGTATAGAAAAATGGCGTGCTTATGCCAAACACGCACAGTAGTTTTTCATTGATTTTATTGATTGCAATATCAAAAAGATTAAAGTTAAACTTTTTTATCTTTAAGTTTTTGTAAGTATTTTTGAGTGTAAATATCAAATGTTATGAAACTCGTCATCTCACCCGCCAAGTCACTCAATTACGATAGTAAATTGCCTACGGGCTTTAGTTCGGAGAGTTGTTTTTTGAATGAAGCTAAAGAGCTGAACACACTCCTCAAAAAAAAATCTCCAAAAGCTCTATCAGAACTTATGCATATTTCACCTAAACTTGGAGCGCTTAACTATGAACGCAACCAAAATTGGTCACTGCCTTTTAGTTCTGAAAATGCACGTCAGGCCATTTATGCGTTTGATGGCGATGTTTATCGCGGTTTGGATGCGTATTCCATTTCTGAAGAAAAATTGGATATTTTACAAGATACGGTTCGGATAATTTCTGGGCTCTATGGACTGCTTAAACCTTTGGATTTGATTCAACCTTACCGTTTGGAAATGGGCACAAAATTTCCTGTTGGAAAAAATAAAAACCTTTATGAGTTTTGGCGAAAGAAAATCACAACAGCCCTGAATGATGAGCTGTATGAGGATGAGCTTTTAGTCAATTTAGCCAGTCAAGAATATTTTAAAGCCATTGATGCGAAAGCTCTTAAAACGCCTTTAATTCATGTTGATTTTAAGGAGTTTAAAAATGGTCAATTCAAAACCATTGCCATTTTTTCAAAACGCGCTCGTGGACTAATGACGCGTTACATTATCGACTCGAATGCACAAACTGCTGAAGAGCTAAAAAGCTTTAATATTGACCGCTATGCTTATGACGCTAACCTTTCCTCAGATCATAAATTGGTCTTTACACGTTAAGGTTCAAAGCGAACAGGGATTTTAAAAGATAGTTTTTCTCCTGCTTCACTACCATCCCCAACTCCTGAATAGTTGTGAATGGTTAGATATCCCCTTTTGTTTTCTTTTGAATTAAACTCCAATACCGATTGAAATAGAATTGAACCCGATTTCATCCAATCCTCGGAGGTACTCAAAATTCCTATTGCCAATTCATTTCCCTGTTGATCTAGTAGCTTTATATGACCCAACTCTCCTTCATGAGCATGCCAAACCCCCATAGAATTTACGCTGAGTTGTAAAGGCGATTTTACAACTTCATGTGGGTTGATGCTTACTGTTGGACGTAGTGGATTTGTGGTTTTACAAGATAGAAACACACAGAGTGTTAGTAGTTTTAATGCATTAAGATTCATTGTTTATTAAATTTGGGTGTACTCGAAATTAATCAAATTAATTCAAAATATTCCCAACAAATTCGTCAATTTTATCGATGCCTTGGGCATCAATATATTTGATAAATGCACTGCCAATGATGGCTCCTTTGGCATGAGTTGTAGCTTGTACAAATGTTTCTTTGTTTGAAATTCCAAACCCAACAATTTGTGGATTCTTTAGGTTTAAATCAGCGATACGCTTGAAATAATCTTGTTGTGTGTGTCCAAAACCGCTTTGAGCTCCAGTTGTGCTGGCACTACTCACCATATAAATAAAGCCCTCTGAAATGGAATCCATATATTGAATTCGGTCGTTAGAAGTTTGTGGTGTAATTAAAAAAATATTGAGTAATCCATAGCGATCAAAAATCGCTTTGTACTCCTCATGGTAAACTTGTGCAGGTAAGTCTGGAATAATAAAACCATCGATGCCTATTTCGTGGCATTGTTCACAAAAAGCTTCGACCCCATATTGTAGCATTGGATTAAAATAGCCCATAAGGATCAATGGAATAGAGACCTCTTTTCTGATGTCTTTGAGTTGCTTAAAAAGCAAGGCCGTATTCATGCCATTTTGTAGGGCTTTTGTTGAACTTGCTTGTATAGTTGGTCCATCGGCTAGCGGGTCACTGAAAGGCAATCCGATTTCAATCATGTCCACTCCGCTTTTTTCAAGACGTTTTATAATTTCAACAGTATCATTAACCTCAGGGAAACCCGCTGAAAAATAAATTGAGAGCAGCTTTTTATCTTCTTCTAGTTTTGCTTGAATTCTGTTCATTAGAATTATAATTTAAAATAATCAATGTAAGTGTTAAGATCTTTATCGCCCCGGCCAGACAGACAGACTACGACAATATCATTCGGTTTAAATTTTTTAGTTTCAAAAATGGCAAAAGCATGTGCTGTTTCTATAGCAGGAATAATACCTTCTAATTGCGAAAGCATTAGCCCAGCTGTCATTGCCTCATCATCTGTTACCGGAATAAATTCTGCTCGTTTGGTGGTATGCAAATGTGCATGCATGGGGCCAACTCCGGGGTAATCTAAGCCTGCAGAGATAGAGTAAGGTTCTGTAATTTGACCGTCCTGAGTTTGCATTAGTAGTGTTTTACTCCCATGGATAATTCCCTCTTTTCCGAGAATTGAAGTGGCAGCACTTTCACCGGTGTCAACCCCTTTTCCGGCAGCCTCTACAGCAATAAGACCTACCCGTTCATCATCCAAAAAATGATAATATGCTCCAGCTGCATTACTTCCACCTCCGACGCAAGCTACTACATAATTGGGGTTTTCATTACCCTCCGCTGCATTGAGTTGCCATTTGATTTCTTCTGAAACGACAGATTGAAATCGGGATACCATATCTGGATAAGGGTGTGGGCCGACTGCGCTTCCAATAATATAGTGTGTATCTTCTGGATTGTTGATCCAATCGCGGATGGCTTCATTTGTAGCATCTTTTAATGTTCGGCTTCCAGATTTAGCTGGACGAACTTCGGCGCCTAACATTTTCATACGCGCAACGTTTGGTGCTTGACGAGCAATATCAATTTCACCCATATAAACGATGCATTGTATGCCTGCTAATGCACAAACCGTAGCCGTTGCTACACCGTGTTGTCCGGCTCCAGTCTCTGCAATAATGCGCGATTTACCCAAACGTTTGGCCATTAAAATTTGACCTATGGTATTATTAACTTTGTGGGCTCCTGTGTGGCACAAATCTTCTCTTTTGAAGTAAATTTTGGTGTTGTATTTTTCCGAAAAGCGCTTCGCATAATACAAAGGGGTCGGGCGCCCAACATAGCTTTTTAATAATTGGTCAAACTCGGCCTTAAAATCAGGCTCTGCCATAATACTTAAATATTTTTGACGTAATTCTTCAATATTTGGGTAAAGCATTTCTGGAATAAATGCACCACCAAATTGACCGTAATACCCTTTTTCATTTACGTGATAACTCATAATTGTTTAATAAAGTTTTTAAGTTTAATATCGTCTTTAAGTCCTGGTTTTAGTTCAAATTTACTGTTGATGTCTATTGCATAACACTGTTTTGCAGCTGTACTATTCTTGAATTTTTTTAGGGATTCAAGTTGTTCTACTCCAATTCCACCACTTAAAAAATAAGGTTTGTTTGCATCGTAATCTTGCAACACTTTCCAATCAAAGCAAAATCCATTACCACCAGGATTTTTGCCTTTAGTGTCGAAAAGAAAAAAATCGATGAAAGGCTCGTAAGCACTCAGTCGCGAAAAATCAAATTCATTTCTTATCGAAAAAACTTTGATAATTTCCAGTCCCTCATTTTTTAATTTCCTACAGAATTCAGGGGCTTCACGGCCGTGTAGTTGAACTGTATTCAAATTGTATTGAGCGGCCTTTTTCTTTACGTTTTCTAGGGGTTCATTAACAAAAACCCCTACTTTTTTTATTGATTTTGGTATATCTGGAATGTAAGTGTCAATGGAGCGTGGTGAGTTTTCATAAAAAATAAAGCCCATGTAGTCTGGGCTGAGCGCTGCTACATCCAAAATATTTTCTTGATATTTCATCCCACAAATTTTCAGCTTCATGACTCAAGTTGTTTTATGAAGTTTGCAGCACTAGTCCCCGGTTGGTTTGTTTTCATAAAATTTTCTCCAATCAAAAAGCCCTTATAGCCAAAGGGTTGCAACATTTTTATAGCTTCAACTGAACTGATTCCGCTTTCAGACACTTTTAAAAATTCTTTTGGAATAATGGAACTTAAATTTATACTGTGGTTTAAATCGACCTCAAATGTTTTTAAATTTCTGTTGTTAACCCCTATCATATCCAAACTAGGCATCATTGATTTGTTCAATTCGTTTTCGTTGTGTATTTCAAGCAGTACTTCAATATTTAGTTGTTGCGCAAATCTTGACAAAGATTTGATTTCATCTCTGCTAAGAACTGCTGCAATAAGCAGAATTACATCGGCTCCATAGGCTTTAGCTTCCAATATTTGATAGGGATCTATTATAAATTCTTTTCGCAAAAGAGGTAATTCGCAACTGGCCCGTGCCGTGAGTAAATCCTCTAATCCTCCTCCAAAATACTTCATATCCGTAAGGACAGACATGCCGCATACTCCTGCTTTTTGATATCCTTTAGCTACATCATCAACATTCAAATTTTGATTGATAGTGGCTTTGGATGGAGAACGTCGCTTGTGTTCGGCAATAATACCTGACGCACTTTGCTCCAATTTTGCTTTGAGGGAGTTTATTGGACGATCACAAAGAACAGATTGTTCCAGTTGCTTCACAGGAATTAGAGTCTTTCGAAGTTCTACCTCTTTGTATTTGTCTTTTATGATTTTATCTAAAATAGTCATGTTAGAGAGCGGTTAATTTTGTAAGACAGGTTTTGGCTTTGCCACTTAGTAGACTTTCTTTTGCATACTCAAAACCTTCTTTGTGTGTAATTTGTTTAGCTGTAGCTATGGCTAAACCAGCATTTGCGCATACCACCGCATTTTGTGCTTTACTTCCTTTGCCTGAGATGATGGACTCGAAAATTTCTGTAGCCTCTTTGACTGTATTTCCGCCAAAAATCGACTCGGCTGTTATGGATTTTATGTCTAAATCATCAGGCGAAAATAGCAACTCTGATTGGTTGGTAGCAATTTTAGCGTTGTTCGTCAATGAAAGTTCATCATACCCCCCTAAATCATGAACAATACTATAGTTTTTATCGGTTTTTTGGTATAGATAGTTGTATAACCTAAGTAATTCTAAATTAAATACACCAACCATTTGATGTTTAGGAAACGAGGGGTTAACCATTGGACCTAACATATTAAAAAAAGTCTTAATTCCTAGGGCTTTTCTTATTGGTGCTACATTTTTCATTGCAGGGTGGAACAAAGGCGCATGTAATACGCATATATTGGCAGTTTCCATGGCGCGCTTCAAATGGTCTTTATCATTAGAGAATTTGACTCCTAATGCCTCCAAAACATTTGATGACCCGCAGGCCGATGACACTCCGTAATTTCCATGTTTGGCAACGGCAACCCCCGCTCCGGCAGTAATAAATGACGACAGTGTAGAAATATTGAATGTATCTTTACCATCCCCACCAGTTCCACATAAATCAATAGGGTCGTAAATTTGTAAATCAACTGCTAAGCACAGTTCGAGCAAGGCGTCTCTAAAGCCTTGAAGTTCATTTACAGTTATACTGCGCATCATATAGACAGTAAGGAATGATGCGATTTGAGCCTGATTATAATCTCCTTTAGAGATACTGATCAGAATTTGCTTGGCTTCCTCAGCACTGATGCTTTCGTGGTTTATAAGTCGACTTAAAAGTGCTTTCATTTTTATGAATTAATCCAGTTTTTTAATATGATTTTTCCGTCCGGAGTCAATACTGATTCAGGATGAAACTGAACGCCTTTGACATCATAATCTTTGTGTCGTAGTGCCATTATCTGATCGTTTTCGTCAACAGAAGTTATTTCAAGGCAATCCGGTATTTGCCCTTTGACAACCCATGAGTGGTAGCGGCCAACATCAATTGTTGGGCCTAAACCTTTGAAAAGTTTTTCATTTTTTGAGGTAATCTTCACTTTTGTTTGAATACCATGATACACAGTATCAAGATTATGAAGTTCGGCACCAAATACTTCGCCGATTGCTTGCATTCCCAAACAAACACCTAAAATACTTTTCGTTGCTGCAAAGGTTTTTATGATGGGTTTTAATAGCCCAGCTTCGTCAGGAATACCTGGACCAGGAGAGAGTACTATTTTGTCGAAATTATCTACTTCTTTTAGTTCAAGTTGATCATTTCTTTTGACTGTGACACTGCATTCTAAATCTTCTAAATAGTGCACCAAGTTGTAAGTAAAACTATCGTAATTATCTATTACTAAAATATCTTTCATGTTAAATTTTTTCAGCGCGTTTAATGGCATTGGTTAGGGCTCCAAGTTTGTTAAAGACCTCTTGCAATTCATTTTCAGGATTTGATTTTGAAACAATCCCTGCACCTGCTTGCCAATGCAGTTGTTGATTTTTGCTCAGGAAAGTTCTGATCATAATGGCGTGGTTATAATTCCCTTCAAAATCCATAAAGCCTATGGCTCCTCCATAGAACCCTCGGCTTGTTTTTTCATAGGTTTCTATCAATTCCATTGCTTTATATTTTGGCGCACCAGAAAGCGTCCCTGCAGGAAAGGTGTCTGCAACGATTTGCATAGTAGAGGTGTGGTCTCGAATTGTTCCAATAACCTTGCTTACTAGATGAATTACATGCGAAAAGAATTGTATTTCTCTGTAGTTTTCTACAGTGACTTTAGAGCAATGGCGGCTGAGGTCATTTCTTGCCAAATCGACTAACATAACATGTTCGCTATTTTCTTTTTCGTCATCAACCAATTTTTGTGCTAGTGCAGTATCTTTCATGTCGTCACCAGATCGTGCAAAAGTTCCAGCAATTGGGTGAATTTCTGCACTTTTGTTTTTAACTACGAGTTGAGCTTCAGGAGAACTTCCAAAGATTTTAAATGCCCCATAATCAAAATAAAAAAGATAGGGCGATGGGTTGATGCTGCGCAAGGCTCGATAAACATTAAATTCATCCCCTTTAAAATCTTGTTGAAACTTTCGTGAAAGGACCAGTTGAAAGACGTCGCCACGTTGACAGTGTTTTTTGGCAATATTTACATGTTCTTTGAATTCACCATCTGTTAAATTTGATGCAATAGCATTGGTGGTTTCGAATCCATAAACGGCAAACCGGTCCATGCAGATGATGTGGTGCAGCTCATCAATATTGCTTAGACTTTCATAACAATGCGCAAAAATATACGCTTCATTTTTAAAGTGATTAATTGCAATGATGTTTTGATAAACAGCATACTGTAGTTCTGGTATAGTGATTGAATCTTCTTTTTCCGAAAGTTCAATAGTTTCGAAATATTTTACAGCATCGTATGAAGTATAGCCAAAAAGACCATTGTTTATAAATTTAAACTTCTCTTTCGTTTGCGTTTTAAATTGTTTTGTAAACTGATGGATTTCATTAGTTACCTCATTATTTTCAATAATTGAGGTTTCTTTGGATTGGTCAGGATATGTTTTTGTTAGCGTATTACCTTCAATTTTTATTGTGGCAATCGGATTACAGCAGATGTATGAGAAGCTATTGTCGTTTCCATGATAGTCACTGCTTTCCAGTAGCATACTATTGGGAAATTTGTCCCTAATTTTGAGATAGATGCTTACTGGCGAAAGTGTGTCTGCCAATATTTTCTTATAATGTGTTTGTAGTTTGTACGTTTTTTTCATAAAAAAAAGGCTTGTCGTGATGACAAGCCTTGATATTTTTACATACTAGGGGTGTTCACGACTAATTAAATCGAGATGCCCACCACCAAGTAATTTGTTTTTTATTATTCATAATGTTTTCAAATATAAGCAGCTTTTTTAATTAGGCAAATATTTTTTTAAGATTTAAAACTTTAAATTTACATTTAAGTCAAATTCATCGTAGATAGCTCGATCTTTAAGTCCATCAAAAAAGCTAGCTGAGCCGTATTTTATGTCAAATTTGGTACGATCAATTTTCAATTTTGCAGTTGCAGAATCTTCAGAAACTTGCATCTTGAACTCAATTTGATCTTTTATACCTTTGATGATCAGTACTGCCTTTACGTTGTAGTTAGTTCCATTGCCCTTTACGGAAATGAATTCTAGAGAGGCAGTATTGTACTTTTTAACTCCAAAAAAATCATTGCTTTTAAGATGACCATCTAATTTTGCTTTGTAATCTCCTTCAATGTCCGTAGTGTTTATTGTTGTCATATCCATTACAAATTTACCTCCGGTGAGGGTTTTACCATCAAACATTAGCGTTCCTTTTTTCAAGGAGATCGTTCCTTCATGTTGCCCGGTAACTTTATACCCCGTCCATTTCACGACGCTGTCTTCAATGTTAACATTTTTTACTGTATCAGAGGAGAACGCCAATAGGGTTAGTGTAACAAATGCTAATAGAGTTATTTTAAAAGATTTCATAATTTTTGTGTTTAAATTGTACAACAAAGTTCTAAATTTAATTTCAAAAACTGTAGTTTAGTGAATAAATTTTTGTTAAATTTTGATATGAATTTTATTAAAGTCTTTTTTTTAGTGTCGTTTTCAATTTGCTGTACGTCAAATGTGGAGAAATTAGAAGTTTATGATTTTGATGGTATTGAGCATTATTTAAAACAAAACGATGATAAAGTTTATGTTGTCAATTTTTGGGCAACATGGTGTGCACCTTGCGTCAAAGAATTACCTTATTTTGATCAAATACAGCAAGATTTTAAAGAAAATGTAGAGGTTGTGCTCATAAGTTTGGATTTTCCAAGTCAATACGAATCAAAATTAATCCCTTTTTTAGAGAAAAAACAATTAACATCTAAAGTTATCGTTTTGGATGACACCGATATGAATTCTTGGATTCCAAAAATTGATTCCGAATGGGATGGCGCAATTCCAGTCACCCTAATTTATAATAAAGATCAACGACAATTTTATCCTCAATCATTTACCTATGATGAGTTGAGCTCTGAAGTTCGAAAATTTATGAACTAAAACGCTTAATCATGAACAAATTAAAACTACTTTTATTTACTGTGTTGTTAGCTACAGCAATTTCAGCTCAAAATGGTTATGATATTGGTGCTTTAGCTGCTGATTTCAATCTTGAGAACATTGATGGTTCATTTGTTTCACTTTCCGATTTTAATGAATCTAAAGGCTTTATTGTCGTTTTTACTTGTAACACATGTCCTTATGCTGTTGCTTATGAAGACCGCATAGAAGCACTCAATAAAAAGTATGCAAAGAAAGGATATCCGGTGATTGCTATTATGCCTAATAATACCGAAATTAAGCCTGGTGATTCTTTGGATGCCATGAAGAAACGCGCTAATAAAAAAGGTTTTACCTTTCCTTATTTAATCGATAGAGAACAAGCGGTCTTTCCACAATATGGCGCTACTAAAACACCACATGTTTATGTGCTCCAAAAGAACAATGAAATGCATATTGTACGCTACATAGGCGCAATAGACGACAACTATAAAGACGCCGATAAGGTTGTACTTAAATATGTTGAAGATGCCGTTGATGCTTTATTGATGAATAGGCAAGTACCTGTGTCAAAAACTCGTGCCATTGGATGTTCAATTAAAATTTAACTGTAACAAATTGCTTTCACAATCGTCTTATTGACATAAATAATTTTATCTAAAATATGAAGAACCTAGTACAACAAGAATGGTCAGACGAATTGTCAAAATCCACCAATGGAGTAATATTGGATGTCCGTACTGCAATAGAAGTTGAAGACGGTAAGATTCCTGGAGCCACAAATATCGATATTTTCAAAGCTCAGGAGTTTATAGATGCTCTCGAAAAACTTGATAAAAACTTACCTTATTTTGTCTACTGTAAAGCGGGATCACGTAGTGCCCAAGCTTGTGCTGTGATGCATCAAATGGGTTTTGAATACACCTATAATCTAGAGGGCGGATTTAGTAAATGGTCAGGCGATGTTGAACTTTAAAATCAGCGATTTATGAAACGCTATTATTTACTTATTTCTCTACTGCTTGTTTGTGTATTTCACAGTTGCAAACAAACGCCAAAAGCCCAGAGCTTGAAACTGATATCAACAGACGAAATGATTGAGTTAATGGATATAGAAGAGATTCAGTTGGTCGATGTACGTACTCCTGCAGAATTTAAGCAGGGACACATACCCAATGCACAAAATATAGATTTTTTAGATGAAAATTTTGATGAAAAAATTGAGTCAGTCGATAAATCAAAACCTGTCATTGTATATTGTAAGTCTGGTGGCAGAAGTGCTAAGTGTGCGTTAAAGCTAGCTGAAAAAGGCTTTGAAAAAATATATGATTTGGAGGGTGGTTTTTCTCAGTGGAAATTCAAAGCCCTAAGCATTGAAGACTAGACTTTTGGCCACAATGGCGCGGGGTATGTGCCTTCTTCAGTGAGATTCAGCAAGGTGTTTACTGCTGTTTTTTTGTCATCGTAATAAGTGACGCCAAACCAATGACTGTTGGTGGTTAAAACTTCGACTGAGATATGTCCATTTTCCATCATTTCTTGTGCTACAAAAGGCAAGTAAATCTCTTTTTTTTCGTGGTTATTTTTATCTGCTAAAAATTGAGAAAAATAGTCTTTTGTATAATCAAAAATAAGAGGTGTACAAATCCAGAAATTCATAGATACTGAAGCATCTTCACTTAACTCTAATCCGGACTCTTCGTCGATTATTTTCCCATCATTCTTTACGATTTTTGTACGTTCTTTAATCGATTTAAGTGTTTTATTTTTTACGGAACAAACTCCTCTGGATACTGATCCATAATCAGAAAGAGTGTCTTTCAAGCGGTAGGCGACTAGTGCAAAAGCAGCAAAGTCTTTTTGGTTTTTAATGAAATTAGCGGCGCTTTCAAAAGCTTTTTCTCCGTAATAATCATCTGCGTTGATAATGACAAAAGGAGTTTTTATGACATCTCTTGCAGTCCATACAGCATGTGCTGTTCCCCATGGCTTTTTTCGTTTGTTAGGAATATCTATTCCACTTGGTATATCTTCAATTTTTTGAACAAGTACATCGAGTTGTACACTGCTATCGATACGCTCCGAAAGATGTTTTTGTAGAAATTCTTGATTTTCTTGTTTGGTTATCACTACGATGTGATTGAAGCCATTTTTTAGAGCATCAAAAATGCTAAACTCCATCAAAAACTCGCCTGCTGGACCAAGGTCATCAAATTGTTTTAGTTTTCCATATCGACTTCCACTGCCGGCCGCCATCAAGAGTAATGTCATTACACGTAAATTTTGTTGTGGCAAAAATAGAGTTTTTTGGTCAACTGCACTTATTTATTTTGTAAATTAGTATTCCAAACCATTTTAACTTTATTAATGCTCAAATTCCCTTTCTCCACCCTTTTTTTGATATGTGTATTTTGTTCAGGTCTTGCAACAGCACAAATTCCACCATATTATTCGTCCATTGATTTTTCTCAATCGGGAGACAATTTAAAAGTGCAACTTTCTCAGCTTATTTCTGACACCCACATTACACTTATTCCATATACATCGTCTAATACGGATACTTGGGATGTTTTGAGTATTAGTGATTTAGAGTTTTCGACCTCAGACAATGTCCTTCTTGTGTATGGATATGATAATAACGATAGTATGTTTATATCAGATCGTTTGAGAGGCGTCTTTGAAAAATGTAATTTTTCTGGCTGTACAGGCACCGCAGGCTTATGGAATAGGGAACATGTATTTGCAAAGTCACTTGCAAACCCATGGTTAGTGACGGATTATCCTAGTCCTGGCACCGATGTGCACAACCTCCGTGCCGCTGACTCTCAAAAAAATACACAGCGCAGCAATCACTTGTTTATTGACGATTCGGGGGTTGAATCCAAAGTTATAAATGACGGTTATTTTTATCCTGGTGACGAGTGGAAAGGCGATGTAGCACGAATTATTATGTACATGTATTTGCGCTACCCTTCGCAATGCGAAGCCATGAACTCTGCAACAGGAAGTGCTGATTATTCCCCTAATGGCGATATGCCTGATGTCTTTTTGGAATGGAACGAAGAAGATCCAGTTTCAGCTTTAGAGCTTACAAGAAATGATGTATTTTTTTCTTATCAAGGTAATCGAAACCCATTTATTGATAATCCCTATTTAGCTACACTCATATGGAATGGACCTGCGGCTCATGATATTTGGGCCACGCTTTCGGTTTCAAATCATACCGAAAATTCAATTACTTTATCTCCAAGTTTGGCTGATAACGTAATTAATTTAGATGGTATTATTGAAAATAAATTTAAATTATTTATTATCAATCAATTGGGGCAAATAGTGATTGAAATTGAAAATAAAAGAAATATTGATGTGTCTCATCTTCCTGTAGGAGTTTATGTTTTAAAACTTTTTCAATCTAATATGATTTTTGAATCTAAATTCATAGTAAAATAAATTTTATGCTTTACAATAAATCGAAAAATATTATAATTACATTATTTCTTGCTAGTTCTTTTTTGCATGCACAATCAATTTTTTCTGTGGATTATACATCACAAGCTGATTTTAAAGTTTATGTTGTTGATTATCCAAGTCAAGCTGATCTTTTAGTTTACAAGGTTGATTATTTAAGTCAATCCAATGGGAATAATGGTTATTGGTTTTTTGTTGATTACAAAAGCCAGTCAGATAAAACAATTTATTTTGTAGACTATAAATCACAAGCTGATTTGCTCATATATTTTGTTGATTATAAATCACAAGCGGGATGGAAAACGAAGTCTAAAAAGCATTTACTTTATTAGATATAAACTATTAACTAATTTGAATAAATAAGTTTATTAATGAATAATAATTTTTTTAAAATATTTTTTTTACTATTAATTTCTTTTTTGGGACATTCCCAACAGGATATTGCTTCTATTGAAATAGTTCATTTTGATTCGTCATTAAATTATGCACCTGGTAGTAGTGTTTCAATACATTTTAATCCCTCTGGAATTTTTGAATTTAGAGATGATGGTGATGACAATCAATTTTATATTGAATTATCTAATAGTTCTGGTACGTTTGATAATGATACGGCAATTCTTGATCAATCTATTTCTGATTCATTTTTTACAACAACTTTAAATGGTATCATTCCAACTATCAATGAGGTTGGAACTTACAAACTTAGAGTGATTGCAACTAAAGCACTTTTATCTAATGGATCATATGGTCAATTATCATCATCAACATCTGTTGATATAACTATTCTGATTAATGGCACAGGTGATATATTAACAACTTATTCAAGTACACCTAATTCAGCTGATTTATTTGATTGTTCAGATCAAGGAGTTTTTCATACTGATGCAATGTTTGGTTTACTTTTAGCAGAATCTTCAACTACCTCGGGCTTTATCTTGACAAATAGAAGAAAAATTAGAGTTACTGATTTTGATTCAAATGCTGACTATAACATCAAAAGAATAGATGTTATTAATGATAATATTTTGGATATAGGTAATCTTTCAACCTCAAGTCACACTATATCAGGAAATTTAGGTATTGGTACATATAATTTTCAAGTAACTAAAACTCTATCCAACGGGGTTTCTTCTTCGTATTCTATTGTGTTTGTTCTCCACCGTAGCACAACTACTATTGCAAATGACTCAGGAGAAGAATATGTGTTGGTAACATCGTAAATTTCAATATTGATACTGATGATGCTGGAATTGGTCAAAATTACAGAGGCTCATATTATACAATTGATTTTGGAGATGGATCAAATATTGAGCTGTACACACATGCTGAGATTTTAAATGATAATACATTATCGCATGTTTTTGACAACTTATCTTGTGATTTGGATAGTGGTTTTTTTATAGTTGATAAACAACAATTCAATAAGTATAAAATTTCGAATAGTTCAAATTGTGAATACAGAAACATTGGAAATGGTGTTCAAAAAAATATAAATACCAGCTTGGCTCCTGAAGCATTTTTTGATTCGGATACTATATGTGAAGATCAGGATTTAATAGTTACAAACTTAACAACCCTTGGAAAATATGGTACAAATGGTTGTTTAGATGACGCTACGTTTTATTGGGAAATTTCAAGTCCGAATGGGGATGAGTTTTTTCCTGCTTTTGAGAATGGAGATATTATTGATGATCCTAATGGATGGCTGACTCCAAACGATAATCCTGAAAATATTTTGCTTGATATAACAATTCCTTCTAGCCAAGTTATTGCCGGTTGCTGGGAATTTAGATTACTAGCAATTAATGATGACTTTTGTCAAACGGTATCGTATTTTCCTCCTCAAAATCAATCTCCTTACATTGTTAATGTTGAAACTATTCCAGAAAATACTGGAATTTTTGACTTTGATATAATGAGCGATAATCAAGAAGTTTCAAGTATATGTGTTGGTGGGACCGTATCGTTAATTGATAATTCTAATCTCAATAATCTCAATTGTCAAAATCCAACTTATGATTGGACAATTAGTCCAGAATCAGGGTATAGCTTTGTTAATCCTGCAAACTCACAAAATCCTCAAATTATTTTTAACGAAGCAGGAGTATACACTATAACTCAAGAAATTACAAATTTATGTGGAACTACAACCTCTAGTCAAGATTTATTAATTGAAGGATCTCCTTCAGTTTCATTTCCTAACTCTAGTGATCAGATTTGTGTTATTTCTAGCAGTTTCCCTTACGTAGTTGATTTTTCAAGTATGTATATTCCGAACTATAGTGATATTCCATATGCTCCTTCGTCTTTTTTATGGTCTATTTCGGGGGCTAATGTTGATCAATCAGATTATAATTATATCAACGGTACTAGTGCAAATGATCCATATCCTATAATTTCCTTCAATGACTTTAAAGATTTTACAATAAATCTGACTGTTGATGGTGATTGTCAGGACAGTAATTCTGATCAAATTATTTTATTTATAAATCAAATTCCTGAAATTAACAACTCAAGTAATAGTCAGATTTTGTGTTCGGGTGATTTTACAAACGATATCTTATTTGAATCTTCGTTATCATCTGGGGTTAATTATTCATGGACAACAACTAGTGACTCTAACATCTCAGGATATTTTGATAATGGAGTAGGCTCAGGCTTACTATCACACCAACTAACGAATAATAGTAATGTCTCTGGGACTGTAACTTATTCTGTAACTCCTTATACTAATGACTGTATAGGAGAAATAATAGATTTTACATTTACAATTAATCCAAAGCCACTAATTTTGGATAAAACATTAGTATTATGCACAAATCAATCCTTTGACCTAATTGATAGTCTTTCTAGTTCAGATATTTTACCAGAAGGTACAACCTTTACATGGGATCTACCAATAAGTTCTCCAGAAAATGCAGTTTCTGGTGGTGTCCAAGGTAGTAATTCAAATATAATTCAAACTTTAACGAATAATACTACATCACCTGCGACATTATCCTATGTAGTTTCATCTTCAACATCCCAGGGTTGTAATGGTAACAATTTTAATTTAAATGTAATTGTTAATCCTTCAGCACAAGTTGATCAGCGAGTAGACCAGGTAGTTTGTAATGGCGAAAGTACTTCAATTATTGAATTTACTACACAGAATGTAGGTGGTGCAACGACTTATACATGGACAAATGATACTCCAAGTATTGGTCTTTCTGACAGTGGTAGTGGTGATATTCTTGCTTTCATAGCGACTAATTCATCTACAGCGCCAATTGTAGCTACCATCACTGTGACACCCACATTTGAGAATGGAGGTAATCTTTGTGATGGAGAAGTCAAGACTTTCACAATTACCGTTAATCCTACGGCACAAGTTGATCAGCCTTTAGATCAAGTAGTTTGTAATGGCGATACCACTTCGATTGTTGAATTTACTACACAGAACGCAGGTGGTGCATCGACTTATACATGGACAAATGATACTCCAAGTATTGGTCTTTCAACTAGCGGTATTGGTGATATCCTTGCTTTCACAGCGACTAATTCATCAACTGAGCCAATTGTAGCTACCATTACAGTGACCCCAGAATTTGAGAATGATAGTAAATTTTGTGCTGGAGAGGACAAGACCTTCACAATTACCGTTAATCCTACAGCACAAGTTGATCAGCCTGTGGACCAGGTAGTTTGTAATGGAGATGATGTCAGCGTAGTATTCACTACACAAAACACTTTAGGTTTTACTTCTTACAGTTGGGTATCAGACACGCAAATAGGTGCTGGTCTTTCAGGAAATGACAATATGAATTTCACAGCGACTAATTCATCTACAGAGCCAATTGTAGCTACCATCATAGTGACCCCAGAATTTGAGAACGATGGTAAAGTTTGTGCTGGTGAAGACAAGACTTTCACAATTACAGTTAATCCTACAGTACAGGTTAATGCACTAGTTGATGAGTATATAACTTCTGGTGATACTTCGTCTCTAGTTAATATTTCTAGCAGTACAAACAATGTAACTTTTAACTGGACAGCAGTAGCTGATTCTGGTATCACAGGGTTATTAAATTCGTCTAGTACAGACACGACTTTTATACCTGCTGAAACATTATTTAACTCAGGTAATGAGCCTTTGGAAGTTACTTATACTATTTACCCTATTTTGAATAGTCCTACTGAATGTCCAGTAGATCCTGTAGTATACAAAGTAATAGTTAATCCTACACCATCAATTGTTTCTATTGAAGACAAAATATTATGCGATCAACAGTTAACATCAATAATCTTTTTAAGTGGTACTAGTGGAGGTAATGTAACTTATAATTGGACATCCGATATAGAGATAGGTGCTGGTCTTTCAGGCACCGGTGATATGAATTTTACAGCGACTAATTTAACTACAGCGCCAATTGTAGCTACAATTACAGTGACTCCTGTATTTGAAAATGGAGGTGTAACTAATGAAGGTGATTCAGTTTCATTTACAATTACAGTAAATCCTTCAGCACAAGTTGATCAACCTGTAGATCAGGTAGTTTGCAATGGTGATAGTACATCGATTGTTGAGTTTACTACACAGAACGCAGGTGGTGCAACGACTTATACATGGACAAATGATACTCCAAGTATTGGTCTTTCTGATAGTGGTAGTGGTAATATTCTTGCTTTCACAGCGACTAATTCATCTACAGCACCAATTGTAGCTACCATCACAGTGACACCTACATCTGAAATTAATGATATTACATGTCCTGGAGAAGACAAGACCTTCACAATTACCGTTAATCCCACGGCACAAGTAGATAAGCCAACAGATCAAGTAGTTTGTAATGGAGCGGATGTCAGCGTATTATTTTCTACGCAAAATACTTTAGGTTCTACTTCATACAGTTGGGTGTCAGATATAGAAATAGGCGCTGGTCTTTCGGGAAATGATAATATGAATTTCACAGCAACGAATTCATCAACTGAGCCAATTATAGCTACTATTACTGTGACCCCAGAATTTGAGAATGATAGTAAATTTTGTGCTGGAGAGGACAAGACCTTTACAATTACCGTTAATCCTACGGCACAAGTTAATCAGCCTGTAGATCAGGTAGTATATCACCAAGGAACAACTTCTACAATATTGTTCACTACACTGAACACAGGTGGTGTTACAACTTATACATGGACAAATAATACTCCAAGTATTGGTCTTTTAAGTAGTGGCAGTGGCAATATTCCTGCTTTCACAGTGACTAATACAACTAGTACTCCAGTTACTGCTATTATTACCGTAACTCCAGTATTTGAGTATGGAGGTAGCCTTTGTGATGGTGAAGATAAGACCTTTACAATTACGGTTAATCCTACAGCTCAAGTTGATGACATTACTAATCAGGTAGTTTGTCATTTAGACCAAGTTAGTGTACCATTTTCTACACAAAATACTTCAGGAACTTCCACCTATAGTTGGACATCCGATGTCGAGATTGGTGCTGGTTTTTCAGGAAATGATAATATGAATTTCACAGCGACTAATTCATCTACAGCACCAGTTGTAGCCACTATTAGTGTAACGCCTACTTTTACAAGTGGTGGTATTACTAATATTGGGGATGTAATTTCATTCACAATTACCGTTAATCCTACAGCACAAGTTGACCAGCCTGTGGACCAGGTAGTTTGTAATGGAGAGGATGTCAGCGTAGTATTCACTACACAAAATACTTTAGGTTCTACTTCTTACAGTTGGGTATCAGATACTCAAATAGGCGCTGGTCTTTCAGGAAATGATAATATGAATTTTACAGCGACTAATTCATCAACGGAGCCTATTTTAGCTACTATTACTGTGACCCCAGAATTTGAGTTTGATGGTAAAGTTTGCGATGGTGAAGACAAGACTTTCACAATTACCGTTAATCCTACAGCACAATTTGATCAGCCTCTAGATCAGGTAGTTTGCAATGGTGATAGTACTTCGATTGTTGAGTTTACTACACA
>Ga0102887_1000062_pt1 | contig 41691 bp, 42 predicted proteins | sample Colrivmet1550B02_FD_84504 | JGI IMG/M metagenome (GOLD analysis project Ga0102887, IMG submission 84504) | Estuarine microbial communities from the Columbia River estuary - metaG 1550B-02 | ecosystem: Environmental > Aquatic > Marine > Intertidal zone > Estuary | place: USA: Columbia River...
ATGCCAATAACTACGATTACAATAAAGCTGTTTATTTGATGAGTGAATTTAATTTACTCGAAAATGGTTTTTTAATGTTGAAAGAAGATCCACACTACGGCTCCCCTATTGCTACCTTATTTTATGAGTTTTATGATAATTTGGTAACATTAAAAGAAAGACTAAAAAACGACAACAAATACATACAATGCATTGTTTCAGATGGGTTATTGCCTAAAGAAATTCCATTTGGCCACACACAATGCCCTAGTTTAGCTGATTATGCGGACAATGTAGACACTGTTGATTTCCTGTTGAAAATATAACATAACATTATCAATTTTTTTGCAGTTTTATCAATAATTAATTCAGACCTTTACGGCTTAATTTTTTAATGGCTAACACCTACACTATGAAACGACACAATTTTAGCGCAGGACCTTGCGTGCTCCCACAAGAAGTTTTGGATAAATCTGCTCAGGCAGTTTTAGATTTTGACAACGGCCTTTCTCTTGTTGAGATATCACACCGTAGCAAAGCGTTTGTAGATGTAATGGAACATGCACGTGCGCTAGCATTAGAACTTTTGGGTCTTGAAGGCATGGGCTATAAAGCGCTTTTTTTACAAGGAGGTGCTAGTACCCAGTTTTTGGCTGTTGCGCTCAATTTACTAGAAAAACGCGCAGCTTATCTCAACACAGGGACATGGAGCGACAAAGCCATAAAGGAAGCTCAAATTTTCGATGATGTTACTGAAGTAGCCTCATCCAAAGATGCCAACTACAACTATATTCCTAAGGGATACGATATTCCCTCAGATCATGATTACTTTCACTGTACCTCGAACAATACAATATTTGGAACCCAAATAAAGAATTTTCCTGAATGTGATATCCCAATGGTTTGTGATATGAGCAGCGATATTTTTTCAAGAACTATAGATTTTTCAAAATTTGACTTAATTTATGCAGGGGCTCAAAAAAATATGGGGCCTGCAGGAACAACTTTAGTTGTTGTCCGTGAGGATGTTTTAGGAAAAGTATCAAGGAAAATACCTTCAATGATGGATTATAAAGTGCATATCAGCAAAGGCAGCATGTTCAATACGCCCCCAGTATTTCCTGTCTACACGTCAATGCTTAACCTTGAGTGGTTGAAAAATAAAGGAGGTATTGCTGCTATTGAAAAAGAAAATGAAAAGAAAGCACAGCTCATTTATTCAGAGATCGACTTAAATCCTTTATTTGACGGATTTGCGGCTAAGGCCGATCGTTCAACAATGAATGCAACATTCACATTGGCTAACGACGATTTGAAAGACTCTTTTGATAGTATGTGTTTGGAAGCTGGAATCAATGGTTTAAATGGACACCGAAGTGTTGGGGGATACAGAGCTTCAATGTACAATGCACTAACTCTCGAAAGTGTACAGGTTTTAGTGGAAATAATGAGTGAATTAGAACGAAAAGCATAAATACGTATGAAAATATTAGCAAATGACGGTATTTCAAAAAATGGCGTTGAAGAATTAGAGGCTGCTGGCTTTGAAGTTAGCACTGTAACTGTAGCCCAAGAGCAGTTAGAAAATTACATCAATAACGAAGGTATTGTAGCACTGTTGGTGCGCAGTGCAACTACTGTGCGCAAAGATTTAATTGACGCTTGCCCTAGTTTGAAAATTATCGGTCGTGGCGGAGTTGGCATGGATAATATTGATGTGGAATACGCTCGCGGAAAAGGTTTACATGTCATCAATACACCTGCTGCTTCTTCAGAGTCGGTAGCAGAACTTGTTTTTGCGCACCTTTTCTCTGGTGTGCGTTATTTGTATGATGCCAATCGTAACATGCCGCTTGATGGAGATTCAAAGTTTAAATCTCTTAAAAAAGCATACGCCAAAGGAACTGAGTTGCGCGGAAAAACATTAGGCGTAATTGGCTTTGGTCGTATAGGTCAGGCTACAGCAAAAATTGGTTTAGGGTTGGGAATGAAAGTAATTGCACACGATCCATTTATGGACAAAGCATCTGTAACTGTCCCTTTCTTTGATGGACAATCTCTAACTTTTGATATCGAAATTCAAACTAAAGAAGCGGTATTGAAGCAGGCCGATTTCCTAAGCTTACATGTTCCTGCACAAAAGGATTTTGTGATAGGAACAGCCGAATTAGAGCTCATGAAAGACGGTGCAGGCTTGGTCAATGCTGCACGAGGAGGCGTTGTAGACGAAGTCGCAATGGTTGAAGCACTTAAATCTGGGAAACTGAGTTTTGCCGGAGTTGATACCTTTGAAAACGAACCAACTCCTGCTGTTCAAGTTTTAATGACTCCTAATGTATCATTAACTCCACACATTGGCGCGGCAACCACACAAGCACAAGAACGCATTGGTTCAGAGTTGGCCTCACAAATTATTTCCATATTGAAATAAATAGAATTCATATAATTTTCATTAAACCCAAGCTTTAATCTTGGGTTTTTTTAGGCATTTTCGTCAAAAACAGATTTAACACAAATTAAAATTTCATGAACTTTTTTTTATATATTTATTGAGGTTAATAAATTAAATACTGCCCAAATCATGCAAATACAAATCAAAAGGAACACTACAAAACACCACACAAGACATCAATATCTACTGTTGTTTATTTTAAGTATTTTAATCACAACTACTATTGCTTGTGTAAGTGATGAAGACACAACCCCACAAGAACCACCAATTTCTTTACAAAACAGAATTTTACCCTTGGGTGCATCAAGAGTGGAAGGGGCTCGCCCCATATACGAAAGCTTTAGGTACGAGTTATGGAAAGAACTAAGGGACAATGACTGGTCATTCGATTTTATTGGAACTCAGTCCGATAATGCTCCCTACCCCACTTATAATGGTGAGGCTTTTGATACAGATCATGAAGGCAGAGGCGGTTGGACTTCAGGACAAATTCTAAATGAACTAGATGAGTGGTTGTCAGATACGGGAAGTCCTGATATTGTGTTATTTAGTTCACCAGGTGGTAATGACATACTAGGTGGCCTTCCCTACGATAATGCCATAGCTAACATCAACAGTATTATAGACTTGCTGCAGGATAACAATCCGAATGTCTCTATTCTTATTGAGCAATTGGCACCCGGTAGATCAGATTTTATGACTACTAATTTCATTACACTATTTGAACAAATGAAGGAAGACGTATTAGATATTGCTACCACCCAAACGACATCAACTTCTAAAGTGATTGCCGTAAATATGTACGAAGGATTCAACGACGACTACTTGGCTGACGATGTACATTATAACGAAGCTGGGGCGGATTTTATAGCTACACGCTACTACAACGCACTGACAAATGTTCTAGAGAATTGATCCTTGTAAAAAAAGAAACAAAGACTTAAATTAAGTCTAACATTTTAAAATTTAACTAAATCCCAGCATTTTTGTTGGGTTTTTTAATTAAATTGTTTTTCCCTAAATCAAAAAATATGTCAAAAATCATGAACCTACTTGGGAGTGGTTTAGGAAAATCACTCATCAAAGGCCTGTCCAGCCAAACTGGACAATCAAAATCTAAGACCACTGCTCTATTGAATTTAGCCATTCCTGTCATGCTTCAGGCCATGCAACGCAATTCTGCTACTAAAGAAGGAGCCCTGGGATTATTGAATACAATTACAAACAAACACGATGGGAGTATTCTAAATAACCTCAACAGTATCTTTTCAGACTCATCTCTAAATGCAGTGGAAAAAGATGGAGGTAAAATACTTGGCCATGTATTTGGTAAACGCTAGAAGAATATTCAAAATGCACTAAGCAAACAGTCGGGTGTTAGTAATAATTCAGTAACTAAAGTTCTTAAAATTGCTGCCCCTGTTGTCCTGGGCATTTTGGGAAAACAAAAACGAAATTCATCGGTTAATGACACCAAAGACCTATCGAACATGATTAGTAACTTGTTAAAGAGCCAAACTAAAAAGCAAAGTTTTTTCGAGGCTATTTTAGATGCTGATGAAAACGGCTCAATTATAAATGAATTAGCGGGCAGTATTCTTAAAAAAAATAACATTAGTATAGGAAATTTACTAAGCAAATTGTTTTAAAAAAAAATAAATAAAATAAGTACAATATTATACTATCTTTGCGGGCATGAAAATCCGCGTTAAATCCTTTATATCTCGTTGGGAAATCAGCCAAAACTGGCAGCTCCTTTACCCTTTTTTAGGCATTGCCACCTCCTTTTACCTAGGATATAGACTTTGTGTTAAACTTTTCGAATTCTCATTGCTCTTGAACATGTTAATTGGATTTGTCTTGGGTATATTTATATTAAAGTTTTTTGTGTTTAGCATCAAAAAAATGGAATCCAAATGGATAGTGAATGAGCGCTGGGAATTAATTCGTATTTTCATAATATTTGCCATTACGGGTTCATCTTCCGTATTTGTTGGACGCCCCATTATAAAATTGATAGGGATATCCTCAGAAAACTTTGGCCCGATTTTGTATGGAATCGTTTTTGTCTTTGTGAGTTTGATCTTCTATCAAATCTTGCTTGTCTTTTGGGGCTTTGTGCTTGGGCAATTCAAATTCTTTTGGGATTTTGAAAAAAAAATGCTGAGAAGGTTTGGCCTTGGCCGATTTTTAGATAAATAGTTGTTATTCTGAGTTCCTTTTCGTTAATGTATCCCAGTAGGTATACACCCACATTATGGTAAATGTAGGAACGACATCAATAAATGGGAGGGCCTCTTCAATAAAAACAATAACTGCTGCTATTTTTCCTTGCTTCCCCTTATAGAGTTTAGTCATTAAATAAGCTGAAAGCGGTGCCCAAATAAAATCAAACAGAGGAAAAACAAAAGACACATACCCCATCAGATCGCAAAAGAGGCCAAAAATAAGTTTATGAGATCTTTTTAGGGGGTGTAGGTTCATTAGATTTAAGTTTATTTTTAAAACGTTGTTCTAAAACATTTATTTTGGGGAGTATCACAAATTGACAATAAGATTGGTCAGAATTTTGGTCATAGTAATCGCGATGTTCTTGTTCTGCTTCATAAAAAACTTCTAAGGGTTCCAATGTCGTAACAATGGGATCTGGAAACACTTTAGAGGCATTAAGAAGTTCAATATAATGCTGTGCAGACTCTTTTTGACTCAGATTAGTGTAAAAAATAGCAGATCGGTATTGCGTACCAACATCATAGCCTTGTCTATCCAATGTTGTCGGATTATGCGTTGCAAAAAAAACTTTAAGAAGATCAGAGTATGCAACAACCGTAGCGTCGTATTCGATAATGATGCCCTCGGCATGCCCTGTTCTGCCCTGACAAACCTCGCGATAAGCTGGGTTTTTAATAAATCCACCTGTATACCCCGAACGGACGGTAAAAACTCCATTAAGACGCTTAAAAACAGCTTCGGTACACCAAAAACAACCCCCGCAAAATACAGCTTGATCCATAATTATAAACTATTAAGAAACAAATTTAATAAAGTTAAATTTAAAAAAATACAATAAGATTGCACATCAACGACATATCCTTTAAATTTACAAACATGATTCAAGGCAGCAACATACATAAATACTACGAAGATTTACATGTGCTAAAGGGCGTGAATTTAAAAGTAAACAAAGGAGAAATTGTTTCGATTGTTGGTGCATCAGGTGCTGGAAAAACTACCTTGCTTCAAATTCTTGGCACCTTGGATCAACCCACTCCTGACAAAGATTCTAAAATAAGCATCAACAACACGACTATTGGATTACTCAATGAAAAACAGTTGGCAAAATTTAGAAATGATCATCTAGGTTTTATTTTTCAATTCCATCGACTGCTTCCTGAATTTACAGCGCTGGAAAACGTATGTATTCCTGCTTTCATCAAAGGAACTCCAAAAAGCAATGCGCTTAAAAAAGCAAAAGAACTATTAAATTTTTTAGGACTCAGTGAGCGGCTTCACCACAAACCTAATGCGCTCTCTGGTGGTGAACAACAGCGCGTTGCCGTTGCTCGAGCATTAGTCAATGACCCTCTTGTTGTACTTGCTGATGAACCCTCAGGGAATTTAGACAGTAAATCTGCTGCACAATTACATCAATTATTTTTTGACCTCAGAGACGCTTTTGGCTTTACCTTTATCATTGTAACGCACAATGAAGAATTAGCGGCAATGGCTGACCGAAAAATAACAATGACTGATGGACAAGTCTCATCATGAATCCTTTAGCGGATTGAGTTTTATTGAACTCAAACAGTTTTTGGATGAAAAGGTTTTGCAATACAACAACACAAAATTCATTGAAAGCGACCCCATACAAATACCCCACTTATTTTCAAGAAAAGAAGACATTGAAATCGCGGCTTTTCTTACAGCAACAATAGCATGGGGCAACCGTAAGAGTATCATAAAAAATGCAAACCGACTGATGGCTCTTATGGATCATGCACCTTTTGAATTTGTGATGGCGCATCAAACACAAGATTTAAATATTTTTGAAGGGTTTGTACATCGTACATTTAATGCTACGGACGCCATGCAATTCATTAAAAGCCTAAACCATATTTACACCAAACACAATGGTATGGAAGCACTATTTTCACGCTATGCCAATGAAGGTCTTCAATATGCAATTCATAAATTCAAAATGCACTTTTTTGAAATTGAACACAATAAACGAACACAAAAACACATAAGTGACCCTTTAAAAAACTCTGCGGCAAAACGTATCAATATGTTTCTACGCTGGATGGTAAGACCAAATAATACCGGTGTTGATTTTGGTATTTGGAACAGCATTAAAACAAGTCAACTCTCCTGTCCTTTGGACGTTCATTCCGGAAATGTTGCGCGAAAATTAGGGCTACTCAATAGGAGGCAAAATGATGCAAAAGCTTTAGAAGAATTAGACCATAATCTTCGAAAAATGGATCATAAAGACCCTACCAAATACGATTTTGCTCTTTTTGGTCTTGGGGTTTTTGAAGACTTTTAATTTATTTTTTGTAACTCTTGAAACCATTATGCCTTGAAAAACATGATTACTCTTTCAGGTAATTCTTATTAATCGCATTAACCAATTTATCAACCGTAGATCCTTCGTTTTGGATTTTAGGAATAGTTTTTGTTAATATTATATAAATTTTGGTCATGAGAAAAATTGATATTATTACGGACATAACTTCAGTTTGCTTATATACTTATTTCATTAATATAATTGTAAAAAAGATTCGATATTCAAAAACCAAAAGGTTGTTGTATATTATAACCCTACTAGGAATCACATTCTTACTAAGTCGACGTGTTTATGATTATTTATAATTAATTTAAAATTGAAATCCCAAATATGCAAAACACCTACAAAATGCATTGGCCTGCGCCTTTGCCTCAAAAAGCAACTACACAACATCCTAAATGTAACGATGTTCTTTTCTTGCACTACAAAGTCCAAAAAAAACTATTAAGAAAACTTATTCCCAAAAAACTTGAATTGGATAATTTTGACGGAGACTATTGGATCTCAATCATAGGTTTTGAAAAAGTAAATTCTTTCTCTAAGTTATATGATTTAAACATTAGGACCTATGTTAAATTCAATGAACGTGCAGGAATCTATAATTTGAAAATGGAGCGGAATGGTTTATTGCCCTGGCTTTTAATGAAAATTCACCCAATAGTTTTCTTTAAATCTGAAAATATAAGTAACAATCGTTACTTATTTGAAACAAAAAACCTCAAAGAAAACAGTCTTATTCATATTAAATATGGAATCGGAAAACAAATTAAGGTAAAATCAAAACTAGAAGTATGGCTTACAGAACATTCAGCACTTTATAGAGGTTATAAAAAAGAGGTTGAAAAAGTTAATATTCTTCAAAATCCGCGAAATCTAAGAAGATTAAAACCTAAATACATATTAGTTGATTACCCAAAATATCTGAAGGTATTTTCTAGACCTCCTGATGTCATGCATTACGCGGAAAGACTGGTTACATACTCAATAAACAATAACTAATTAGAGGAGTCAATATTAAATTTGAAAAGTTTTACCGTCTCTGGCCAGCTCAACTGCTTTAAATATGGCTAAAGCTTCTGTTCTAAATTCTTCCAAATCGCTGTAACGTGATGAATAGTGTCCTAAAATGAGAGTTCCTACTTTAGCTTTTTTGGCAATAGTGGCGGCTTGTTTCGCTGTGGAATGTTTAGTTTTACTACAAAGTTTGGCATGTGCCTCCAAAAAAGTAGACTCATGGTATAAAACATCAACCTCGTTTATTAATGGAATGATATCTTCTTTGTATGCAGTATCACTACAAAAGGCATAACACTTTGGCACTAATCCCTTAGAAGTTACCGCACTGTTTGAAATTAAAATACCATCATTGTTCAGTACATCTTCTCCTTGTTTTAACTTTCTGTAATAGGCCACATCTATATTGTTGGCTTCGGCCGCATCAATATCCAATTTGCGGTCAAATGGTTTTTCCTTAAATAAATACCCATTTGTATATACTCTATGATCTAATGGAATAGTGCGGACCTCAAGTTTATCATCCTCATAAATTAGTTCAGATTTGAAGGACTCTATTTCGTGAAAAATTAATTCAAAATTAATCCATGAATTAGAGAGTTTTAACTGAACTAGAATAAGTTCCTTTAGTCCTTTTGGACCATAAATATGAAGATTAGTTTCGCGATTCAATAAGCGGAAAGTAGAAATCAAACCAATTAATCCAAAACAATGATCTCCGTGAAGATGCGAAATAAAAATATGCTTAATTTGATTGAATTTAATCTTGTTTTTTCTCAGCTCCATTTGTGTACCTTCGCCACAATCAATCAAAAAAACATGGCCTCGTGTTTCCAGAATTTGAGCTGTAGTATGGGCAGCAATTCTAGGTGTAGCACTGTAAGAACCTAATATGGTTAATTTCACAACTTATAATTTTAAAATCCTAAATCTCGTTGCATTTCATCCATTTCAATAAGATCTTCAGCCTCTTGCGAAGTGGGGACGACCACAAGTTCGTTAGGGAAATCGTTTATTGACCATTCTGAAGCTACCACAACAAATGATTTTTTTTTGGCTTGGTGAACATGAGATCGCTTCAAAAGAGCCGCTATAAATATTATATCAGGCGGTTGGTTGGATGCTATATGAACAATAATATTATGAGATTTAAAATCTGTGTAATGAACATCAAATGAATCTATAAAATCAGAATAAACTTGCTGTTCTTGATAGAGTAATGCATTATGAGCTTTCAGTTTGAAATTCATCAAGATTGAATTTTTGAAGCTAACAAATAGGTTACAGCCATACGAATAGCAACACCATTTTCAACTTGGTCTAAAATTATAGCTTGATCAGAATCTGCAACATCACTAGTGATTTCTACTCCTCTATTGATTGGACCGGGATGCATTATAACTATAGGTTGATCTAAATCGTCTAGTAATGCTTTATCTACTCCATATTGCTGGGTATACTCTCGGGTTGATGGAAAATAACTCACCTCCATACGTTCGTTTTGAACACGAAGCATATTAGCCACATCACACCATTGAAGTGCTTTTTTTAGATTGGTTTCGACAATTACTCCTAAGTCTTCAATGTGTTTTGGAATAAGTGATTTAGGACCACAAACCATGACTTCCGCACCAAGTAATTTTAAAGCAAAAATATTAGAAAGAGCGACTCTACTGTGTAAAATATCACCAACTATTACAACTTTCCTACCAGTTACTGAGCCTAATTTTTCACGAATAGAATAAGTATCCAAAAGAGCTTGTGTAGGGTGTTCGTGGGTACCGTCACCAGCATTGATGATTTTTGCATCCACATAACGCATCAAAAATTCTGCTGCTCCTGGTTTAGGGTGGCGCATTACCACCATATCAACTTTCATAGATAATATGTTGTTGACAGTATCGATGAGCGTTTCACCCTTTTTTAAAGAGGATTGAGCGGCTGAAAAATTAATTACATCAGCCGAAAGTCGTTTTTGGGCAATTTCGAAAGAAAGTTTAGTACGCGTAGAATTTTCGAAAAATAAGTTGGCGATAGTGATATCTCGTAAAGAAGGCACCTTTTTTATGGGGCGATTAATAACTTGTTTAAAATGATCTGCAGTTTCAAATATTAAATGAATATCATCTTTTGTGAGGTGTTTAATTCCTAATAAGTGATCTACACTCAATGTACTCATAATCTATTGTTTTATCAAATAAACGTTGTCTTCTCCTTGTGTTTCTTTCCAGTTTACAATAACTTTTTCATCGTCAATGGCATCAACTTGACGACCACGGTAATCGGGCTGAATTGGTAAATGTCTACTGAAACGACGATCAATTAAAATAAGTAACTCTATATTTTTCGGTCTTCCATAGGACTGAATGGCTGTCAAGGCTGCTCGAATACTTCGTCCAGTATATAATACGTCATCAATGAAAACAACTTTCTTACCTTCTACAACAAAATTCATTTCAGTTGCACTAGCCTCCAAAACTTTTTCGGATCGCCTAAAATCGTCTCTGTAAAATGTAATATCTAAGTAACCCACCTGTAGGTCTGCAATATTATAATCTGATTCTAGTACTTGTGTGAGTCGGTCAGCAAGATGCCGTCCTCGGGGTTGTAAACCCACTAAAATGGTGTTAGAAAAATCGTTGTGTTTTTCAATAAGTTGACAAGCCAATCTATGGAGGATGATGTTTACTTCTTTTTCGTCCAGTAAAACTTTTTGACTCATAGTAATTTCAACATATTCGTGCGCAAAGGTAATAGAAAAATTTGATATACAAATCTTACTTTAAACTTCAATGCTTAAAATTTAATCCTGAAAAAAAACAAACGACTACAACAAATAATCTGTACTTATAAAATTAGATTGTTTCGCATCGAGCATTTCCTTCAAAATTTCACTATTGTAGGGATTGTCCTTAGTCGCTACAAAAGTTCTAATTGAGAATGACCTCAAGGCATCGCGAACACTTAAGGTACTGAAAGCAGAATCCTTACGACCGGTAAACGGAAACACATCCGGACCACGCTGACAAGAACTATTTAAGTTAACACGACAAACAAGATTAACAAGTGTATCGATAAGCGGTGCTAAAGTTGAGGTGTTTTTACCAAAAACGCTTACCTGCTGTCCATAGTTCGATTCTGCCATATCATCAAGGGGTTGCTGTATATCTGTAAAGGTCATCATTGGAATTACAGGTCCAAATTGCTCTTCATGATAAACATCCATGGTTTTGTCAACTGGATAAAGAACAGAGGGGAAAATATAATTTTCGGTGCGTTCTCCTCCTCTAGAGTTTAGAATTGTTGCACCCTTTGATTTAGCATCATCGATTAAGCCTTGAATATAATCTGGTTTATTTACTTCAGGAAGTGGAGTGAGCATTGCATCTTCTTCCCAGGGATTACCAAATTTAAGTGCATCTACCTCGGCACAAAACTTATCTTTGAATGCATCAAAGATAGTTTCATGAATGTATAATACTTTTAGTGCTGTACAGCGTTGCCCATTAAAGGACAGAGTTCCCGCGATACATTCTCGTACTGCTAAATCTAAATCCGCATCAGGGAGAATAATAGCTGGATTTTTTGCTTCTAAACCGAGGACACTTCTTAGTCTATTTTTCTTTGGATGGGCATTCTGTAGCGCATTGGCAGAGTTACTATGCCCAATCAATGCCAACACATCTATTTTACCCGTTTCCATCAATGGGGAAGCTAAAGTTCGACCACGACCAAAAAGGATATTTACAACTCCTTTTGGGAAGCTATTTTGAAAAGCTTCCATCAATGGAGTAAGTAGAAGAACTCCTAATTTAGCTGGTTTAAAAATTGTTGTATTTCCCATGATGAGCGCAGGGATCAATAAAGCAAATGTTTCATTAAGCGGGTAATTATATGGTCCTAAACAAAGCACAATTCCAAGTGGACCTCTTCTAATGTGCGCATATACACCAGAGTGTTTATGAAATTTAGCGGCGTTGCGGTCTAGTTGTTTGTAATCGTTTATGGTATCGAAAATATAATCTACCGTTCTGTCAAATTCTTTTTCCGAGTCTTTTAGGTTTTTGCCAATTTCCCACATTAGATATTTAACCACTTCGGCTCGTTTAGTTTTCATTTGCACTGCAAATTTTTCCATGCAAGCAATGCGATCAGCGACTTTCATAGTTGGCCACAAACCCTGACCATTATTATATGCACTAGAAGCAGCATCCAGAGCTTCCATAGCTTGTTCTTTTTCCAATAAAGGAATAGAACCCAATAGTGTTGGTGCATAATCCTCTGTTGAAGAAATAGTTGAATACACATCGGAAGTAGAGCCTTTCCATTGTTTTAATTCTCCGTCAACTAAATAGGTTTTTTGATGAATTAAAGAGTTGATTTTAAATTGCTCAGGGATGTTCTGGAAACCCATAATTTTTTTGTTTTAATGAATTATAAAATTAAGAATAACGATTTTTTATAAATACAAAAAAAAGTTAATTATTTAAAAAATTGAAAATCAAGTTATTATAAATAAAAAAAACCCTTCTTTCGAAGAGTTTTTTTTATTTATATCCGGTTGGCACTATTTACCATCCATCTTGTCTTTCAATGCTTGAAGCGCTTCGTTTGCATCACCAAGGGTTGTCTTGGCTTCTGACGCAGCTTTTGCGGCCTTTTTGGCTGCAGCTTTTACATTTTTCACTTCTTCGGCTTTGAACACTGCAGTATGCGACGCAACTACGCGCTTGAATTCTTTGCTGAATTCTATAATAACAAATTCTGCTTCTTCGCCTTTTTTAAGCTTAGAACCATCCTCTTTCTCTAAATGACGAGATGGGATAAATGCAACAATATCATCATTAAATTGTACAGTAGCACCTTTGTCAACAATTTCAAGTAATGGAGCAGTATGCTTGGTATTTAAACCAAACTCAGACTCATACTTGTCCCAAGGATTTTCCTTAGTTTGCTTATGACCAAGACTCAATTTTCTGCCTTCAACATCCAATTCAAGAACAACAACTTCAAGTTGATCACCAACAGCACAGAATTCGCTTGGATGCTTGATTTTCTTTGTCCAGGATAAATCTGAAATGTAAATCAGTCCATCGATACCTTCTTCCATTTCAACAAATACACCAAAGTTTGTAAAGTTTCTTACGACACCAGTATGTTTGAATCCAACAGGGAATTTAGACGTAATGTCTGTCCAAGGATCTTGCGAAAGTTGCTTGATACCCAAAGACATTTTACGATCTTCACGATCGAGGGTCAAAATCTGTGCTTTAACCACATCTCCAACACTCACAAAATCTTGTGCGGAACGCAAGTGCGTAGACCATGACATTTCAGAAACGTGAATTAATCCTTCTACACCTTCTGCAACTTCAATGAATGCACCATAATCAGCAATAACAACAACTTTGCCTTCCACTTCGTCACCAACTTTAACGTCTTCACCAAGTGCATCCCATGGGTGCTTGCTTAACTGCTTAAGACCCAATTGAATTCTTGATTTATTTTCATCAAAGTCAAGGATTACAACATTAAGCTTCTCGTCGAGTTCAACGATTTCACTTGGGTGGTTAATTCTAGACCATGAAAGGTCTGTAATATGTACAAGACCATCGACACCACCAAGGTCCATAAATACGCCGTAAGATGTGATATTTTTGACAATACCTTCAAGTACTTGACCTTTTTCTAGTTGACTGATGATTTCTTTCTTTTGAATTTCAATATCAGCTTCAATTAGCGCCTTGTGCGATACAACAACGTTTTTAAATTCGTGGTTGATTTTCACTACTTTGAATTCCATAGTTTTGTTCACATATTGGTCGTAGTCTCTAATTGGCTTAACATCAATTTGAGAACCAGGCAAGAATGCCTCAATACCAAATACATCAACGATCATACCCCCTTTGGTACGGCACTTCACAAAACCATTGACGATTTCGCCAGTTTCGTTAGCTGCAATGACACGATCCCATGCTTTGATAACACGAGCTTTTCTGTGCGAAAGTATAAGCTGTCCCGTAGCATCTTCACGAACGTCAATAAGTACCTCAACTTTATCACCAACGCTGAGTTTTGGATTGTATCTAAATTCATTTAGAGAAATCACACCTTCAGACTTTGCGTTGATATCAATGATTGCATCGCGCTCAGTCATGTGAATAACGGTACCTTCGACAACTTGATCGTCAAGGGTTTCTACAAAGTTTTCAGAGACCAACTTCTCGAATTCATCGAGCTTTTCGTCTGCAACAGGGTCTATACCCTCTTCGTAATTGTGCCAATTAAAATCTTTTAAAAATTGCTCGGGATTAGTTTGAGCTTCGTTTGTTGTTTCAACAACTGGAGTGTCTTGGATAGACTCTTCCGTATTTGTAGTTTGTTCTTCAGCCATAGCTGATTAAAATTTGTATTCCATGTGTTCTAATGGTTAGATTTACTGCAAAAACACACAGAAGTGTTAGTTTAATTTTAATTCTTCTCTCCAACCTTTTTGCTAAGAAGAGTGCAATAATACGACTAATCTATAATTTGGACAAATATTTATATCTATGATTTTGAGATAGATAGCTTCTCAAAGGTGAAAAAATAATTTCAAAAAGTTGAAAACTAAAAAAAATAGTCTAATTTTAAAATTAATATAACCCTATAAATCTACTTATTATGATCAAACAAAAATACCAATCTGTGTTGGACTTAGGTACCGAGTTGAATATCCAAAATGGCGATGTTTCTGAAGAAAATGGCGTTCTGAAAATTAAAGGAACAGCCAAAACACAGTACGAAAAAAATATTATTTGGGATGAAATTAAAGCTGTTGGAGGACAAAATCCATCCGACATTAAAGCTGATATTAAAGTTTCCGATGAAAGTGTATACCACCGTCATACAGTAAAAAGTGGCGAAACTTTAGGTAAAATTGCAAGACACTACTACGGGGATCCTATGAAGTACAAACAAATTTTTCAAGCCAATTCGGATATTCTAAAAAATCCAGATTTAATTTACCCTAACCAAGAACTGGTGATTCCTAACCTTTAAAACTAACAAAATAAAGGCCGATAACCTCGGTCTTTATTTTTTTGTAAAGATTAATCTATCAAATCCTTAATCCAGTCCATGACTATTGTGTATTGTTGAGATTGTGTGAGGTTAGTGTTATCTAAAACACGTGCATCTTTGGCTTGTGTAAGTGGGGAATCGGCTCTGGTGGAGTCTTTATAGTCGCGTGAAGTGATGTTTTCATAAACTTCATCAAAAACTACAGTTTCATCTTTGGCGTTAAGCTCGTCATAGCGGCGTTGGGTACGTGTTTGAGCAGAAGCCGTCATAAAAATTTTAAGCTCTGCGTTTGGAAAGACTACGGTTCCAATATCTCTTCCATCCATAACAATGCCTTTTTGTTCTCCCATTCGTCGTTGTTCTCTAACAAGACATTTACGGACTTCGGGCAATGCTGCCACTTTACTAACTAAATTTGAAACTTCCATACCTCTAATTTTTGAGGACACTTCTTTGTTATTCAAAAAAAGAACGGTTGGATTGTTTCCTTGCTTTTTGAATTCAATATTGACGTTTTTAATGTTTGAAATCAAAGCATCGGTATCAAGTTTTTTATCGCTAATAAATCCTTGCTCAAGAGCATACAAGGTAACTGCACGATACATAGCCCCAGAATCAACATAAATGTAATCCAACGCTTTGGCAAGTTGCTTGGCTAGAGTACTTTTTCCTGTTGAGGAGTGCCCATCAATGGCTATAATAATTTTCTTCATTATTGTAAACTTATCTGTACACCTAAAAAACTAGTGTTTGCTGCTGATGAGTAGCGAGCATGAGTGTAACTGAAACGTAATTTATTAAACTTTAAGCCAACCCCAAAAGATAAACCTGAAAAGTTGCGCTGTTCCAAAATTCTCAATTCTTCGGCGCGCCTAAAACTGTAGCCTAAACGAAGGTTAAAGCCCTTGTCCGGAAACAACTCCACTCCTACCAATGTGTGGCGAATTAAGTTGCTAAAAAAACCTACTTTCTCTTGTGTCTGATTTCCGTTTAAATCTGATGTAGCACGAGCAGGATTGGCTGTAGCTATTGGCCATTTTTGCAAGTTTTCGAAAGTTAAATGCCAGCGAATAGGTACAAATTGCAAGGTTTGACTAAATCCCAAGTCCACTTCAAAGGGTAAAGGCTCCCGCAGGCCCGCATAGGTTGTAAATTGTGTTCCAATGTTGCGTACCACAAGCGCTGCATTAAATTCGAGGTATTCATTAAGATAAACCAATCCAAAATCCAAAGCTCCTCCAAAAGAATTGTACTGCTCTAACTTAGACGATATAAGTTTTACATTAGCACCAGCATAAAAGTCTGAGTACCCAATTTGTAAAGCATATCCAAATGAAATAGCCGTTTCATTACCCGTAAAGGAGCCCGTACTATTCCCAAATTCATCGTACCCATCAAAAGTTCCATAATCAACATAAGTAGCACCAATATGGAATGTTTGTGTTCTTCTATCAACAGTATAAGCGTAGGCTGCAGTACCGTAGCGTATATCACCAAGATGATTGGCATAATTTAATGCCAGTTGATTATCCATCTCTACATTAATAGTAGCTGGATTGTAAAGCCCTTGAGTAACATCATAGTCAACATTAGTAATCACTTTACCGCCAAGTGCAGCTTGTCGAGGAGAGGACATGAGGTTGAGGAACTGATACGTCGCTTCACCACCCAATTGAGCAAAAACTGATGATGGTGCAGCAAAAACTAAAATAAGCGTAACTAATATCCTCATTGGCGTTCAAAAATAACTAATTCAATTACAAAACGAGTTATTGCTTGCTTTATTTTAAACTTAGGGTAGAATAATGCTCTATAACTAAAGTGATTTGGCGTGGGTTACTTTTGTTTTGGTAATGGCCAAATCAATAACCTCGCGCATTTCGGAAACATAATGAAACGTAAGGCCCTTTAAGTAATTTGCATTAATTTCATCCACATCGCTTTTATTAGCTTTGGACAATATGATTTCTTTAATTTTAGCACGCTTTGCTGCCAATATTTTTTCTTTTATACCCCCTACTGGAAGAACTTTACCGCGCAAAGTAATTTCACCAGTCATAGCCAAGTTTTTCTTTACTTTTCGTTGTGTAAATAAAGACACTAAAGAAGTTAGCATAGTAATTCCGGCGCTAGGTCCATCTTTAGGTGTGGCTCCTTCTGGAACGTGAATATGAACATTATAATCACTGAAAACATTATTTTTAATGCCAAAATCCTCAGCGTTTGCCTTGATGTACTCCATGGCTATTGTAGCTGACTCTTTCATGACTTTTCCAAGGTTACCAGTAATATTAAGTGCACCTTTGCCCTTTGAAAGAATTGATTCGATAAATAAAATATCCCCACCAACTCGTGTCCAAGCTAAACCAGTCACTACGCCAGCAACACTGTTGTTTTCGTAGCGGTCTCGTTCAAGCTTAGGAGACCCCAAAATTTCGATGAGATCGTCGTTTGATACTTTAACAGCATAATCCTCTTCCATGGCTATATTTTTAGCGGCATAACGCACTACCTTTGCAATTTGTTTTTCCAAACCACGAACTCCGGATTCCCTTGTATAGCCCTCAACAATCTTCTCCAACTGAGGTTGCGCAATTTTCAAATATTTTGTCGTTAGCCCATGCTCCGTTAATTGCTTTGGAAGAAGATATTTTTTTCCTATTTGGACTTTTTCTTCAATTGTATAACCATTGACGTTTATGATCTCCATACGATCTAATAAAGCGGGTTGAATGGTATTTAAACTATTTGAGGTGGCAACAAACATGACTTTAGACAAATCGTAACCCATTTCCAAAAAGTTATCATAAAACTCTGCATTTTGTTCTGGATCTAAAACTTCAAGCATAGCCGAAGAAGGATCTCCCTGATGAGAATTTGATAACTTATCAATTTCATCTAAAACAAAAACTGGATTTGAAGTTCCTGCTTTTTTTAAACTCTGTAAAATTCGACCAGGCATAGCGCCTATGTACGTTTTGCGATGCCCTCTAATTTCTGCTTCATCACGCAATCCACCAAGCGAAATACGAATATATTCACGGCCTAATGCTTCAGCTATAGATTTTCCCAAAGAAGTTTTTCCAACTCCTGGAGGACCGTACAAACATAAAATCGGCGATTTCATATCGTTTCGAAGTTTTAAGACAGCCAAGTATTCGATGATTCTACGTTTTACTTCTTCTAAACCAAAATGATCACGATCCAATATCTTTTGAGCGCGTTTCAAGTCAAAATTATCTTGACTGAAATGATCCCATGGCAGATCTAAAAATAAATCCAAATAATTGCGCTGGATAGAATATTCAGCTACCTGTGGATTCATCCTTTGAAGTTTACCTAATTCTTTATTGAAGTGATTTTTTACTTTCGTGTCCCAACTTTTAGCTGAGGCACGCTTTTTCATATCCTCTATTTCCTCCTCATAACTAACCCCCCCAAGTTCTTCTTGGATGGTTTTAATCTGTTGCTGAAGAAAATATTCCCGCTGTTGCTGATTCATGTCGTGCTGAACTTTAGACTGAATATCATTTTTAAGCTCTAAACGCTGGTACTCAACATTCATGTGCTTCAACGTCTTTAAAGCCCGCTGATGCAAATCATTAACTTCGAGCAAAGCTTGTTTTTCAACAACTGAAACACTCATGTTTGAGGACACAAAATTGATGAGAAACGAATTACTTTCGATGTTTTTGATCGCAAAAGATGCTTCAGACGGAATGTTTGGGCTTTGTTTTATAATTTCTAAAGATAAATCCTTGATAGATTCTATTGCGGCAACAAATTCTACGTCATCTTTTTTGGGAATGAACTCATCAACACTCTTTATTTTAGCGGTCATATACGGATTCTCAGAAACCAATTCAGTAACTTCAAATCGCTTTTTTCCTTGAATGATAACCGTTGTGTTGCCATCTGGCATTTTCAAGACTTTCAAAATTCGTGCAACGGTTCCAATACTGTGAATATCGTCAAAGTTTGGATCCTCTACACTCTCGTCTTTTTGTGCCACCACTCCAATAACTTTTGATCCCTTATTCGCATCATTAATTAGCTTAATAGATTTATCACGGCCAGCGGTAATAGGAATAACTACTCCCGGAAAAAGCACTGTATTCCTCAAGGATAGTATTGGAAGAGAATCCGGAAGGCTTTCATTTTTAATGACCTCTTCATCTTCTGTAGTCATGAGCGGAATCAATTCTGAATTTTCATCAAAATCTTGGAATGACAAACTGTCAAGTAATTTATATTTTGGGTTATTCATATCAATTATAAGTCATTCTGTCATGTAAAACAGAAAATATTAGATTTTAGTCGTTTAAAAATATTTGTATTGACACACTAACACGAAGTTGATTAGGTCAAATACAACACCTAAAAGACAATTCTTGTGCCAATCTACTGATGAAGTAAACTTTTATTAACGAACATATTTTGTTCTCTTGAGCTTAAAGAGACACAGAAAGGCCATGAAAAAGAAACCGGCAAGAGCTAAGACAGAATATTGCATCGATCCTGTGATGGCGATGAGTAAACCAAAAACAATCATTCCAAGGACAATAGCGATTTTTTCGGTTAAATCATAAAAACTAAAGTAGGTGGCGTGGTCTTGTGTTTCGGGTAATAACTTAGAATAGGTAGAGCGTGTTAAGGACTGGGTTGCACCCAAAACAAAACCTAAGACAATGCCCATTGCATAGAAATAATTATCAACATTGGGTTGGTCTTTATCTAAAACAAAAGCTATAAAACAGACTAACCCCCAAATACATAGCGTAATTTTAAGGGTTGAAATATTGCCAATTCTATCGGAAAGTTTTGAAAAAAGATAAGCGCCAAAGATTGCAACAATTTGAACGATTAGAATAGTTAATATCAAATTAAATGTTGGCAGGCCTAATTCTTCACTACCAAAAATACCAGCCATTAATATGATGGTTTGAACTCCGACACTTAGAAAAAAGAAAGCCATTAAAAAATATTTCAGGTGGCTTTGTGAATTTAAAGACTTAAAAACTGATTTTAATTCCAAAAAACCATTCCATATGTATTCCTTATCAGATTTTTGATTAAGTTCGTTCTTAGGAAGACGCTTGTAAGTAATTTGGGCAAAACCAAACCACCAAACCCCTACCAATGCAAATGTAATTCGTGGCGCAAACGTTGGGTCAGTAATTCCAAACCATTCTGGTTTTTGAACCAAAACAAGACTAAAAATCAACAATAAAACTGAGCCAACATAACCATAAATAAATCCTTTGGCACTAACCGCATCCTGTTGTTCAGGGTAGGCAACTTCAGGCAAATATGCATTGTAAAAAACAATACTGCCCCAAAACCCAATACTGGCAAAGACAGTGCATAAAAGAGCTATCCAAAGCGTGGACTCGCCTTTAAAGAAAAATAGGGAAATAACTGAGATGGATCCCAACAAGCAAAAACGCTTTAGAAACTTTAATTTATCGCCTGTATAATCTGCAATACCAGAGAGTATTGGAGAAATAAATGCTACAATTAAAAAAGAAAAAGCTAAGGAGTAGTCGTATAAAGTTGTGGGGTTCCAAAGTGCTCCTAAAAAAACTATTTTGCCCTCGATATTAGCAAAAGAGCTCGCCATACTGCTGTAGTAAATTGGAAAAACCGCTGTACTTATCACTAGTGGATAAACTGAGTTGGCCCAATCGTAAAAAGCCCAAGCATTGATGAGCTTTTTACTACCTCTTTCAAGTTTTTTCATAAAAAAGCTGCTTTTTTCTAAGCAGCTTACAATTTAGTTAATTATTTTAATATATTTCAACTTTATCTAAAGTGAGTAACCCCAAATTTTTCTGCTTCTGCTTTTGCTTTTGGAGCCAGTGCTGAAAGATTATCAATTCGTGAATCGTTTGATGGATGTGTACTTAAAAATTCTGGTGGTCCTTTTTTATCACTTTTACTGGCTTTCATACGCTCCCAAAGCTTAGAAGCTTCGTAGGGATCGTATCCTGCTATAGCCATGATATAAACCCCAATTTTGTCGGCTTCAGATTCGTGTCCTCTGCTGAAGGGTAAAATACCTCCAACGGTTGTACCTACTCCATAAGCCATATTAAAAATATCTCTTTGTTTATCATCCTTAAAAGCAAAATTCCCTGCTGCTGCACCCGCTTGCTGGAGTAATCCTGCACTCATACGTTGCTGACCATGGTTTGCTAAGGCATGAGCTACTTCGTGCCCCATAATGGCAGCTACACCTGTTTCGGAAGATGCAATTGGCATAATACCTGTGTAGAACACGATTTTACCACCAGGCATACACCAAGCATTCACCGTCTCGTCTTCAACCAAATTGTACTCCCATTTGTAGTCTTTCAAATAACCAGGAAAATTATTTGCATCTAACCAACGTTTAGCAGCTATTGAAATACGTTGACCAACACGTTTTACCATGTCTGCTTCTGCAGTCCCAGTTACTACCTTGTTTTCAGAAAGAAATTGATTGTACTGTTCAAAAGCCATGGGCAAAATTTGTGAGTTAGGCACTAATGCCATTGTTTTCTTCCCAGTAAAAGGATTTGTAGCACATGAGATCACTACAAAAATCATTAAAAAAAATAAAAAATAAGTTTTCATACATTAATATTAAGTATCAAGAAGTATTCCATTGTAAAACACGACAAATAGGTAATAGTCACAAAGTTTTGTGAAAAAATATAATTTAATTCTAAAAATAGCTAATTTTAATAAATAAAACTCACCCATGTATTATAAAAATTTAACCTTCATTCTCATCAGTGTTTTGTTAGTGTCCTGCAAGTCCGAAGCCCAAAAAAAGGAAGCCTTTAAGATACAAAAAACAGAGATTGAGTGGAAAAAACAGCTCACAGAAATGCAATATTATGTGTTGCGTCAAGAAGGTACTGAGCGAGCTTTTTCCAGCCCATTGGACAAAAATTACAGCCCAGGAGTCTATGTTTGTGCGGCTTGCTCAACCCCACTTTTTATAAGTGAACACAAATACAACTCGGGCTCGGGATGGCCAAGTTTTGACCGCGAAATAAAAGGAAATGTCGCTTTTTCTATTGATTACAACATAGGGGTTGCACGAACTGAAGAGCACTGTGCAACTTGTGGTGGACACTTAGGACATGTTTTTAACGACGGGCCAAGAGAAACCACTGGAAAACGTCATTGCATCAACGGTGCAGCACTAAAATTTATAGCCAAAAAATGAATCAAAACAAAACTTTAAAATCAGAAGAGGACTGGAAAAAAGAGCTCAATGAAGCTCAATATACCATTCTTCGAAAAAAAGGGACCGAAAGACCTCATACAGGCCAATATAACATGCATTTCGAAAATGGAATTTACCATTGTGCAGGTTGCAAATCACTATTGTTTAAAAGCCAAACAAAATTTGATGCAGGCTGTGGATGGCCAAGTTTTGATGCTTCCATCAAAGGAAATGTTAGCTATGTTCTAGATAAAAGTCATGGTATGATGCGTACAGAAATCGTTTGTACTTCTTGTGATGGCCACCTAGGTCATGTTTTTAATGACGGGCCAACGGAAACTGGAACCCGCTACTGTGTGAATTCTTTGAGTTTGACTTTTAAAAATTCTAAATAGGGCAAATATCTGTAGCTACTTTAGTTCATTTCTTTTTATTTATAGATTTAGGTTTTGTAAATTTGCAACTTCTAACAACAACTAAAGGACTGTACCTATGAGTAAATATGATGTGATTGTTTTGGGAAGTGGACCAGGCGGGTATGTAACTGCAATTCGCGCTTCTCAATTGGGGCTTAAAACTGCTGTTATTGAAAAAGAAAGCCTTGGTGGCGTGTGTCTGAATTGGGGCTGTATCCCCACCAAAGCACTTTTAAAATCTGCACAAGTTTTCGAATACCTTAAGCATGCAGGGGATTATGGCCTGAAAGTAAGTGAATACGACAAAGATTTTGATGCTGTAGTCAACAGAAGTCGCAATGTGGCTGAAGGCATGAGCAAAGGCGTTCAATTTTTAATGAAAAAAAATAAAATTGACGTCATTTCTGGATACGGTAAACTAAAAGCTGGAAAAAAAGTTGATGTTGATGGTACAGAGTACAGTGCAGATCATATCATTATAGCTACAGGAGCGCGCTCTCGCGAACTTCCAAGTTTAGCTCAAGATGGTAAAAAAGTGATTGGCTACCGAAAAGCAATGACTTTGGAAAAGCAACCAAAAAAACTTATCATTGTTGGTTCTGGAGCAATTGGAGTTGAATTTGCCTATTTCTACAATGCAATGGGTACAGAAGTAACTGTAGTTGAATACATGCCTCGAATTGTTCCCGTTGAGGATGAAGATGTCTCCAAGCAACTTGAACGTTCGTTTAAGAAAAGTGGAATTACGATTATGACTTCCACTGAGGTTACTGCCGTTGATACATCTGGGAAAGGAGTAAAAGCAACTGTAAAAACCAAAAAAGGAGAAGAAACTCTAGAAGCAGACATCGTACTTTCTGCTGTTGGAATAAAAACTAACATTGAAAATATAGGCTTGGAGGATGTAGGTATAGTAACTGATCGCGATAAAATTCTAGTTAATGATTTTTACCAAACCAATATACCAGGCTATTATGCCATTGGCGATGTTACGCCTGGACCAGCCCTAGCCCATGTCGCTTCTGCTGAAGGGATTTTATGCGTTGAGAAAATCGCTGGACACCATATTGAGGCTTTAGATTACGGTAATATTCCGGGCTGCACATATTGCAGCCCCGAAATAGCTAGTGTTGGGTTGACCGAAGCACAAGCCAAAGAACAAGGAATTGACATAAAAGTAGGTAAATTTCCATTTTCAGCGTCTGGAAAAGCAAGTGCTGGTGGAAATACAGAAGGTTTTGTAAAAGTTATTTTTGATGCCATATATGGTGAATGGCTGGGCTGTCATATGGTTGGCGCAGGTGTAACTGATATGATTGCTGAAGCAGTATTGGGTCGAAAATTAGAAACTACTGGCCACGAAGTTCTTAAAACGGTTCATCCTCATCCAACAATGAGTGAAGCAGTGATGGAAGCTGTTGCAGATGCTTATGATGAAGTCATACACATCTAATTAAAACCTGAACAAATAACAAAGGCGGTCTTTTGACCGTCTTTTTTTATGTAAAACTTTTAAGCGCCAAAGAATAACTTCCAAGACCAAATCCTAAGATAACTCCTTTAGCGTTGGGTGAAATAAAAGAATGGTGACGAAATTCTTCTCTATTGTATGTATTTGAGATATGAACTTCTATAACAGGAGAAGAAATTCCTTTAACAGCATCACCAATACCGACAGAAGTATGCGTGTAGGCAGCAGCATTAAGAATAACGCCGTCATATGAAAAACCAACTTCATGTAACTTATCAATCAACTCCCCTTCAATATTGGACTGAAAATATTCAATTTTAAACAGAGGGTATTGAGATTTTAATGTTTCAAAAAAATCTTCAAACGTTTCGGAACCGTAAATTTCTGGCTCGCGCTTACCTAACAAGTTGAGATTAGGACCATTGATAATGATAATTCTTTTCATGTGGTAAAAATACAAAAGTTATGGCATAAAAAAAGCGATGCCGAAGCACCGCTTTTAAATTTATTGTTAAGCAAGGTTTAGAAACTGTATACAGCAGCTAACATAAATGCTGTTTTACCACCAACAGCATCATTATCGTTATCTGTGAAAATATCCTCACTAGCAGAATCTAATCTTAACTCTGGGATGATTGTAAGATCTCCAACTGAGTAGTTAGCAGTCAATGTTGGTGTAAATACATTTAAGTCATCACCAACAATTGAATCTTTAATCATCATATACTCTAAACGAAGACCCCAAGACAAGTTATCTGACGACTTAATTTGAGGGTAAGCAGATATAGATGTGAATGATTCACCCAAAGCAAAACCTTCGTCACCGAAATCAGCATTATGCACGTTTAACTTTACATTGATGTTTCCAAGATTAACTGCAGTTTTGAAATCGATGTAGGTTCTTTCTTGGCTACTAGCAAAAGAAATACCTGTATCACCTTTAGAAATACCAGCAGCGATAGAATAATCGCCTGAAGTATTACCAGTTACTACATCTGTTGGATTCATAACAGCAACACCAAAATTGAAATCGTTGCCAAGGTCAAACTGACCTACTAAACCATTCCAGTTACGAGCAGAATACGTAAACATGTGCGACATACTATAGTGAAAATTGTTAGCAGCAGAGATTCTTTCATAACCCATCCAAGAGTTGAAACGACCCATCATTAAACTAACTTTTTCGTTAACGTTCCAGTAAACATATGCTTCGTTTACTACGCCACCGTTCCACTCATCCGCTCTAGGTCCGTAAGCCATATCGGCTACAAAACCAACTTTTTCTCCTTCATAAGAAAGAGTTACATTGGCCATACCTAATGAGAATCCAGAATCATTAGCGAAAGCACTGTAATCTCCAGTACCATCTTCATCATTAGCTGATGTTAAATTTGCTCTGTAATAAGCATCTACTGAACCAGATACATTGAACTTTGGTTCTTCCTCTTGACCGAATGTTAAACCAACAACGGCTAGAGACATTAAAGTAATTAATTTTTTCATAATTAATTTTGTTTTTGTTTATGATTAATGGTACAAAGCTATATAAAATAATTAACGGATTGGCATAAAATCCAATTTTTTTTTTTATTTCAACGGTAAAATCGTGCACTTTATGGATTTTTTAAGAAGGAATAGAGGAAAGCGGGTGTTGTAATTATTTTAACTAAATTTTAGCAAATATTGGCTTAAATACCCGAAATTTGCAGCTGTTTAACAGCATATATAAAAAATAATTTACCATGAAAAACAAACTAACCCTTCATTTTTTATTGCTTTTTGCAATAGTTTTTGCGCAAAACCCCACATCCTACTCTAACAATATAGATGCCAACGGATTAAAAGACAAACTATACACGTACGCCTCAGACAAATTTAAAGGCAGAGAAGCTGGAACAGAAGGTGAACTTATTGCTGTTGAATACCTCAAAGATAAATACCAAGCCTTGGGAATAAGTCCAGCACAAGCCAATGGAGATTATTTTCAAAATGTACCCTTAAAAGTAATAAAGACACCCAAAGTAAACATCTTAATCGATGGAGCTAATTTCATATATTACGATGATTTTATAGCGGTTTCTTCAGGAGAAACAACCACTATTGAAGTTGATGAGTTTACTTTTGCCGGATACGGTATAAAAAGCACACTATATAATGACTACGAAAATTTGGATGTTAGCGGGAAGCTTGTTGTCGCTATTAAAGGAGAGCCAAAAGACGAAGATGGAAAATATCTAGTGACTGGATCTAAAGACAGATCCAAATGGTCTAATGGCCGACAATCATTAAGTTCTAAAAGAAATATTGCTAAAGAGTTGGGTGCTAAAGCATTTATATTGATCGACCAAGCCATGTTCAAGCGTTATTCGTCTTATTATAAAGCCGTTGAAGAACGCGGTGGGGAAAGTACTTTAGCGTTAGATGTAGACTCAAAATCCTATTACGGCTTTTTGGGTGGTAAAAAACTGGGAGATCAACTGATTCAAAGTTCTAATGGAACTTTCAAAAAGGATATTAAAATTACATTCAATAATAGTTCAGAACCCATAACATCAAAAAATGTAGTTGCAATACTTCCCGGAACAGAGAAGCCTGATGAATACATAATTTTATCCGCCCATTTAGACCACATTGGAATGCACGATGGTGAAGTTTTTAATGGTGCAGATGATGATGGGTCTGGCACCGTAGCGATTCTTGAAATAGCTGAGGCATTTAAAGCAGCGGCAGAAAATGGTGAAGGCCCAAAGCGCTCTATTGTTTTTTTACACGTTACAGCTGAAGAGAAAGGATTGTTGGGCTCTCAGTACTACACAGACTATAACCCAGTCGTATCTCTAGAAAACACAGTAGCTAATCTCAATATAGATATGATTGGAAGAATTGATCCAAAAAGGAAGAATGGAAAACGGAATTATATTTACCTTATTGGAAGTGACAAATTAAGCACGGATTTGCATAACATCTCTGAGGAAGTCAATAAAAAGTACAGTAACATTGAATTAGATTATACTTATAATGATGAAAATGACCCCAATCGTTTTTACTACCGATCTGATCACTACAATTTTGCCAAAAACAATATTCCTATTATATTTTATTTCAACGGAACACATGCCGATTACCATAGAGCTACGGACACGCCAGATAAAATTCAATATGATTTACTAGAAAACAGAACACGTCTTGTTTTTTATACCGCTTGGGAACTGGCCAATAGAGCTGACCGCATTGTCGTCGATAAGGCTTCAAAATAATTGGTTTCTAATTAATAAACCAAAAAAGCTTCTCCAAATGGAGAAGCTTTTTATTTTGGGGTGGAAGATCGGTCTCGAACCGACGACCTCCTGAACCACAATCAGGCGCTCTAACCAACTGAGCTACAACCACCGTTTATCACATAAAAATGCGTGTGCAAATGTAGCGCATTTATGATTTTATACAAAGATTTTTTTTTAATTTATTTTAGATCAAATATAGATTCAACTGCCAAAAGACGGTCGCTAGTAAAGCCTTCTGCATAGCTGGTATTTACCAATCGACCTAAATCAGCAGCTCTATATCGTACACTTTCTATGAAATTTTTTGTCGATATAGGTGTTTCTGGAGCCTTAGTGTTTGGGTCGAAAAACTGAGATGCAAATGCTGCAACTGATGCCATTTTTACGTCTATAGTACTGCTAATATCAACTACAAAGTCTGGAGTGATGTTTTTCCATTGGATATAGCTATACACTGCATTTGGGCGCCAAGACTCTTGCAACCCCCCGCTCGTGTCTTGAGTTTCAATTTTAAGCAAACCGCTCAAAAAGCAAGCATCACGTACTAAAGCACTCGATTTGGCATGATCTGAATGTCGGTCATCTATAGCATTACAAAAAACAATTTCAGGTTGGTATTGACGTATTTTCTTGATGATTTCCAGCTGATTTTCTTTGGTATTGAATACAAAACCGTCTGGAAACTCTAAATTTTCCCTTTTATGTACTCCAAGAATTTTGGCAGCAGTACTCGCCTCTTCTTTTCGAATTTCAACCGATCCTCTTGTACCAAGTTCTCCTCGAGTCAAATCTATGATAACTACCGTTTTTCCTTCATTAATGGCTTTATGAAGTGTACCGCCACAGCTCAATTCAACATCGTCAGGATGGGCGCCAAAGGCTAAAATATCTACTTTCATGCGATTTATTTTTGATTGCTGCAATCAATTGCGCGTTCAATATCGTGAATTAAATCTTTTTTTGATTCAATTCCAAGAGAAAAACGGATCAACTGACTGGAAATCCCCTGTGCTAATCGGTCCGATTCAGAAAGTAAAGCATGTGAAGTTAAAGCAGGTAAAATCATTGTACTCTCTACTCCAGCCAAACTCATAGAGGGTTTTATCAGTTGTAAAGATTTCAAAAATAAAACCGTATCGTATTCTTTAGATAGTTCGAAAGACAACATTGCTCCAAATCCTTTCATTTGAATTTTGGCCAATTGATGTTGTTCGTGCGAAACTAAGCCAGGGTAGTATACTTTTTTTACAGCAGGGTGTTTTTCTAAAAAACGTGCAATTTTTTTAGCATTCTTTTGTTGGGCTCTTACCCGAATTGCCAAAGTTTTCATGCTACGCTCCAGCAACCATACGGTTTGATCACTGAGGTTTCCACCAAAATCTTTAGCTAGATTCCAAATTTTACCCATAATATCTTTAGAGGCAGCAACGGCACCAGCAGAAATATCACTATGTCCACCAAAATACTTTGTGGCAGAATGAATTACAATATCTACACCTAAGGTTATTGGTTTCTGAACAATAGGTGTTGCAAAAGTGTTATCGATAGCGGTGGTGATCTGCTTTGATTTTGCAAGCTTTGCCACTGCAAACAAATCAACAAGTTTCAGAAGAGGGTTTGAAGGCGATTCTAAATAAATAAGCTTTGTGTTGTCTTGCACACATGCTTCAAATGAATTAGCAGATAAATCTTTAGTAAAAGTATAGGCTATTCCGTAAGAATTAAAATGCGCTTCGATAAAATTTCGAGTGCCACCATAGATGTCATTTTGTATCACCGCATGATCTCCTGACTTTAACAAGGTGAGCATCACAGCGGAAATGGCAGCCATGCCAGATGAAAAAAGCATTCCAGCTTCAGCTTCTTCTAATGCGGCCACTTTCTTGCCTAAGAATTCTTGATTCGGTGTGTTGAAATAGCGCGGATAACGTTTTGGATCCTGATCTAAAAAATTGTAAGAAGTTGACATATAGACAGGAGAAACTGCCCCATTGAAGACAGGATCATCCACAGCACCAGTGTGGGTGCAAATGGTACGTTCACCTAGTTTGTTTTTTGACATTAAAAGTGTTTGTTAAACGCTATTTGTTATCTAAATCGTTGAACTGCTTAATAAGAACAAATGCCCATATAGCAACACAAACAGAAACGAAAATGGAAAAATATAATACGATGTCGTTAGCGGCCAAGGCGAAAGAGTTTAAAAAATATCATTAGACCAACAAGCATAGGCGCCCAGATCCCTACAAAAATTCCGTGTAATTGGTCTCCCGAAAAGAAAAGATATTCAGAGACTATAATAATTAGAACACACAACAGCAATAAGAGCGCGTTGGTGATTCCTAATAGTTTTACAAATTTCATTGAAGCATAATTTTAAAAGTTAAAAATAAAAAAAAATAGGATTATTTGTTTAATAAAATGAAAAAAAAATAAAGCGAAGAATTACCTTCGCAAAAAATAGAGAATGTTAAAAGCAGTATTGTTTGATATGGATGGTGTTATTGTAGACACTGAACCCCTTCATCACAAGGCTTATAAATTTATGTTTTCTGAAGTAGGCATCAAGGTTTCTGACGTTATGTATGAAGGGTTTACAGGGCAATCTACACATGCTATTTGTTCGTTCCTCTGCAAAAATTTCAAGCTTAAACAAAGCCCACAGGAATTGGTGCAGCTCAAGCGTGATCGTTTCACTAAACTCTTTCATGAAGATGATGCACTGCAACTATTGCATGGCGTAGAAGAACTTATAAAAGATTATCACGCCAGTGGACTTACCCTTGTTCTCGCCTCTTCAGCATCCATGTTCACCATAAATAATGTCACAAAGCGTTTTGGCTTAGACCAGTATTTTTCGACTAAATTGAGTGGTGCCGATTTAAAAGCATCAAAACCTCATCCTGAAATTTTTATCAATGCAGCCAAAGCAGCTGATGCTTTGCCAAATGAATGTTTTGTAATCGAAGATTCAACCAATGGGATCAAAGCTGCAAAACGTGCAGGGATTTATTGTGTGGCCTACAAAAGTGAGCACTCCAAAAACCAAGATTACACTTTGGCAGACATGCTTATTTCTGATTACAAAGAAATTACTTTTGAAAGGATGCACAAAAAGTTTAATTAACTTTTCTGCGTATAGAACTTGCGGTGTTTAAAGTGTGCCATAACACTAATTGCTGTAATGATAAAAAGGCTAGCTAAAATATATGTAACACTTATTTCTTGGTCATCTTTTGCGTAGGAATGTAATCCTGCAAGATAAAAGTTTACCCCAAAATAGGTCATCAATATACTTCCAAAGGCAAGAACAGAAGCGATGTTGAATATCAAACGGTTTCTAAGACCAGGCACCAAACGCATATGGATAACGAAAGCATAAATCATGATGCTGATTAGCGCCCATGTTTCTTTGGGGTCCCAACCCCAATAACGACCCCAGCTCTCATTAGCCCACATACCCCCTAAGAAATTTCCTATGGTTAACATAACTAAGCCAACAGTAAGTGCCATTTCATTAATGATGGTAAGTTCTTTGACGTTCAATGCCATCTTTTGCTTATTTTTTGAATTCGTAAGAATCATAAGCAATAAACTTATCACTCCTAATATCATTCCCAAAGCAAAAGGGCCATAACTCCCCACTATGATAGCTACATGAATCATGAGCCAGTAACTGTTCAAAACAGGTTGTAAATTCCCAATAGAAGGATCCATCCAATTCCAGTGTGCAATCATTAAAATCATAGCAGTTACAAAGGCTGTTGAGGCAAAAGTGAGGTTACTCTTCTGTCCGAGCATTATACCAAAAGCCATGGTTGCCCAAGCCACATAGATCATAGACTCGTAAGCATCACTCCAAGGTGCATGTCCGGAAATATACCATCGAGCAATGAGCCCGGCGGTGTGTAAAGTAAAACAAACGTAAAGCAAAACCTTGAAAACACTAACTGAAATATTTAAGACTTTACTTTTATCTTTTAGTATTTGAACAATTAAAAGAACAAACATCAAACTACTAGCATACATATACCAACTGAATAGCTTTTTGAAGATATCGTATTTATTGTACTTAATTTCAGTTTTTATTTTTTCCTCCGAGAGCATTGCATCTCCACCATAGCGTTGCTGGGTAGTTTTAAGTGCGCCAAGTAATTTTTGGCTTTGTGAAAAATCAGATTCTTGTAACTTATCGTTTTGCAAAGTAGCGAGATAAGCTAAAAAACCTGTTTTAATGAAATTCGCATATAACGAATCACCTACTGATAAGTTTTGTTGTACAAATTCTTTGGACGATACCCATTTATTATTTTCGTCCTCTGGGATTGGGAAAAGACGCAAAGCATCTCCCTCCAGCGTATTAAATAACAAGCTTACACGCTGGTCTGCTTCTTTAAACTCTTTTTGAATCGCTGTAGGCACTTGAGCACTGTAAGCTTCTTCTAAATATGGACCGAGTTTATAATTCAAGTTCTTGTCTAAAAAATCAATCAGAGCAGCATATTTTTGTTCTTTTGGAATTCCAATTAACTGGCGAATGGTATCTGCTTTTTTTGGCTTTAAATAGATTATTGGAACATTATACCACAGCTGCGGACTTTCTTGCATAGATAAAAACACCTGATTAGCAGAAAAGTCATTGTAAACATCCTTTTTAGATAATTTCCTCAATAGCTCTGAAGCGTAGGTGTTCACGGGTTTCATTCGTCCGTCAGAATCTTGTATAACAAGATGCCCAAATAGATCTGATTGCTCCTGAGGGGTTATATTGACCGATAAAATTGAATCTAGTTGCTGTGCTGTTGGACGCAACATCTGATGATCAGAAGTATGAGTAGTTTGCGCATTGACACCCAAGGAAAAGAAAGCAAATGCTAGAATCGTAAGCTCGGCTTTCTTGCGTTTAATTTTATCTAACTGATTACGTAAAACTTCCATTCTTGCGCCCTTACTCAGCAAAATAGCAAGCAAACCAAAATACAATAAATAATACCCAAGATAAGTAAACCAAGTCCCCCAATAATCGTGGTTTACTGAAAGGATAGTTCCTTTCTCGTCGGGATCAAAAGAGGATTGAAAAAACTTATACCCCTTGTGGTTTAAAATATTATTCATGTAAATATGAAAATCAAATGTGCCTTCTTGTTCATCATAAACGGTGACTTTGCTCTCAAAAGATGAATAGCTTTTTTCAGTTCCTGGATAACGCTCTGCAATAAAATCATTAAGCTTGATATCAAATGGAAGATCAAGTATTTTAGAACCATATTTGAATGCAAAATCTAAACCTCCTACACTCAGTTCTTTAAAAGGGTTATTTATCCCCTGCCCACCAAGTAATTTCACTATTTTAGAATCTCCATTTGCAGTAACTTTAAGCACAACGCCATCTTCATCTCCTTTGAGTAATTTAGATTTTTTCACCACATCAAAAACACCTTTTATCACAGGCTTTGGAAAAACAATGGCTTGATTTCCTATAATGTAACGCGACCTTAACGCTAAAGGTTGAATACTGTCTTTGATAAGTCTACCTTGAAAGCCAGTAGCCATGGTCATATACTCACCTTCAAAAGGAGATTGAATCGTTAAACCCTCTTCAGAATAAGTTAAATTTATGGCGCCTTCAGTAGGCTTATTGAGTGCATACAGCACATTGTGTATACTGCTGACTTCGCCAAGTTTCAAAAAATGATTGTGCGGAGCTCCACTTCCTGCCTCCACTAATTTCAAATAGTATTCCCCATTGTCATTAGGCACAATATCCTCTTCAGCACCCGGAATAAAGTTAATAAGCTCTAAAACAACTCGTGCATCGCCGTAATTAGTTTCTCTTTTGTAGTCGTTTTCTAATCTTGGTGAAAAATCTACATCGTGGTTGAGAACACGACGCTGCAACTGACCGTCAATTTTATAATCCCCATCAATGTAGGTAGTTAAGTAAGTTTTTTGTGACAAAAAGGTGTTTTCAGTTGCACCCTCACGAATAGACATCATGCCTTCAAAACCATAATTTCGCGTTATAAAGGCACCAAGAAGAATGAAGATAAATGATAAATGAAGTACTAGGGTTGCCCATTTTTCTTTGCGCAACAATCGGTATCTGAAAATATTTCCAATAAAATTGACCATGAAAATAGCCATAATTGCCTCAAACCAAAGCGCATTATAAATTAAATTTCTAGAATATGGAGTTGGCGAAGTACTTTGCCCCTGATCTAAAAATGTCCCAACGGCCATTGCAACGGCGTAAACAATAAACAAAACTGCAGTGAGGCGTGTAGAAAAAAGAATATTGGCTATTTTTTTGAGCATAAAAAAGTGACAAATTTTATGGACCACAAAGGTAGTTACTTTTTGTATTAAATTAATTTATAAACGCCGCTTTTAACACTAATTTTAATATTTATCTCATAAAGCAGATTGTAAACTTTTAAAAGACCTTATTCTTGTGTAAATTAGCGCTATGATTACTGTTGTTATTTTAGGAGCTGGAAATGTTGGTACGCATTTATGTAAAGCCATACATGCTTCAGAGGGTATTAAGCTTGTTCAATGGTATAACAGGTCTAAAATTAATAGCATAAACCATATGACCGCTGTTGAGCAGTGCAACAATCTAAGTAAGTTAGCTACTGCAGACGTATACATAATGGCAGTTAGTGATAATCATGTTGAAAGCCTATCCAATCAACTTCCTTTTGAAAATCGATTGGTGGTTCACACATCTGGAAGCGTCCCTATGCGCCATTTAAATAAAAAAAATAGACGTGGTGTATTTTACCCGCTGCAAACATTTTCAAAATCAGCAGAATTAGATTTTAAAAATGTTCCGATATGTATAGAAACTACAATTAAAAAAGACCGTAGTTTTTTGACGTCCCTAGCAAAAGCTATAGGAAGCCCTAGTTACAAGATCAACTCAGAACAACGCCAAACACTGCATTTATCAGCAGTTTTCGTTAATAATTTCACAAATCAATTATACCGAATTGCACACGAATTAGTGGATAAGCAGGGCTTAGATTTTGAAATTCTTAATCCCTTGATTCTTGAAACTGCAAAAAAAGTACAACTCCTCTCACCCTATATGGCCCAAACAGGCCCCGCAAAAAGACGCGATATCAAAACATTAAAAACTCATTTAAATCTTTTAGAAAAAAACCCGAATTACAAAGAATTATACGAGCAAATTACAAAATCAATCCAAAAAACTCATGGCTAAGAAAAATTACAAAGCATTATTAAACAACATTACAACACTCATTTTTGATATCGATGGGGTGCTTACAGATAGTTCATTGTTAGTTACATCTGATGGTGAACTGCTTCGTAAAATGCACACAAGAGATGGTTACGCGCTTCGCGCTGCTGTAGATTCAGGTTTGACAGTTTGTATCATATCTGGTGGAAAAAATGAAGGAGTTCGTAAACGTCTAGAAGGTCTTGGGATAAAAGAGGTTATTTTAGGTGCCCATGACAAAGTAAAGCACTACAAAGAATTTATAAAGAAATACAGTCTTACTACTGATGAAATTGTATACATGGGTGATGATATCCCTGATGTGCCCGTAATGAAACTCGTTGGATTGCCTTGCTGCCCTCAAGATGCAGCACCAGAAGTGAAAGCTATTTCAGAGTACATATCCCACGTAAACGGAGGCTGTGGTGCAGCTCGTGATATTATAGAACAGGTTATGAAAGTAAGGGGTTTGTGGATGAGAGATTTTGATGCTCAAAATGACTAAATTTTAAATGTTAAAAAATCGATTAAAATCTAAAAATTTAATTTTAGCATCAGGTTCTCCAAGACGACAAGAATTGCTAAAGTCATTAGGCGTTCCCTTTGAAATTCGATTAAAAGAAATTAACGAAAACTATCCAAAACAGCTTAAGAACAGTGCGATTTCAGACTATCTCGCTAAACATAAATCAAATGCATTTTCAAAGGAAATTAATCCAAATGACCTCCTCATTACTAGCGACACTATAGTTTGGCACCAAAACACAGCATTAGGCAAACCTAAATCTAAGGTCGAGGCCTTTCAAATGCTTCAAAAATTAAGTGGTAAAACACATGAGGTAATTACATCTGTTTGCTTGAGAAGTACAACAAAAGAAGATCTATTCAATTCCTCAACTAAAGTCACCTTTAAGATACTATCCGCCCTTGAAATTGAATATTATATTGATAACTACAATCCAATGGATAAGGCTGGAGCTTATGGGATACAAGATTGGATAGGTCAAATTGGAATCACAAAAATTGAAGGTTCATATTTTAACGTAATGGGCTTCCCATTGGATAAGATATACACCCAATTATTGAAATTTTCTGAAAAATTCTAAGGCTCTTTTTTCATTATAATAAACACACCCCTTTTGAATAAATCCAACATGACCTCCTTTTTCAGGAGTTTCTAAATGTAAATATTTGCTCTTTTGAGCCATCTCTAGCGGAAAACAAGAAGGCGTTAGAAATGAATCATTTTTGGCATTGAGCAATAAAACAGGGGTTTTTATAGAAGACAAAAAACCTAAGCTGCTTGATTTTTCATAATAATCTGCCGCATTTGTAAAACCATTGGCTTTGGCAGTATATACCTCATCCAATGTTCGAAGAGTCCATACGGAGTACAGAGCTTTTCTCGAAATTTTATCTGGAAATTGCCGTTGTTTTTTCATCAATTTATATTTTAACCCTATCATGAAGTAAATATGAAAAAGGATGTTTTTGAATTGATGTAAAGCTTTTGATGAAGCCGCCAAATCAACAGGGACTGAAACTGCCATTGCTGCTTTAAGTTGTTGAGGAATGTTGTCGTTTTCCCCTAAATATTTCAAAATAATATTACCCCCTAAACTTATTCCTTTCAAAAAAATTGAGGTATAGTTGTAAGTCTTAATAACATGAGCAATTACGTCTTTAATATCATCGGTTTGCCCAGAGTGAAAGCTAGAGAACTTCTTATTTAATTCACCGCTACAACTTCTAAAATTAACACAAACAGCATCTATACCATTGCTGTTGAAGTGCTTTGCTACTCCAGTCACATAGGGTCGTTGCCCATCGCCCTCCATGCCATGCAACAAAATGACAAGCTTATTTGATTGGCCAGCTGTGTAACTCCAGTCTAAGTCTAAAAAATCGCCATCACGCAAAATGATGCGTTCACGTTTTTGTTTGATATTTAATTGCCTAAACAAGCCAGAATACACTGTTGAGATAAAGGCGTTTTTGAATACAAAAATAGGATTAAAGTAAGATTTAACTAAAGGCATTTAATATATTGATTTTCAATAATTTAATTGTTTTTTTATCAGCTAAAAAACGAGCGTCTGAGCGCATTCCTAAAACCCAAATTACTGCATCATTAGAACACAGAAGCAAAACCTTAGATTTTTCTATTATTGATAACTTTTGGTCTTTAAAAAACTTACTCATCTTCTTTTTACCAGACATCCCTGAAGGATAGAAATAATCACCTTCCTTCCAAGTACGCAATACCAGTGGAAACTGAACTTTGTCAGCATCTAAAAACAATGTATTATGATTTGAAACACCCAATTCACTTGGGTTTTCAAGTTTTAATGAGATACCATATTCGTAGATACGCACTGTAGAGTTTTCAGCTTCAATTTTCTGGTAAAATTTTTTATTTAATGATTTTTTAGTAAGAATTAACACAGATCGATCTTTTAAAAGCGAGTGGGTTTTAGAATGAATCTGCTTCCCCGTCTGCGCATCAATCAAATTATAAAGCTCATCAAAATCCGTAAACCCATAACAGCGGAACAGAGGAAATATGTACGAACGTAACGGATTAAGATTTTTTAAAGCGGATACTGAATAATGCTTCTCAGATGTATTAGAATATTCTATAACTTCATCACTAACGGCTTTAATATGGTTATTTAGCAAGTCTTGGGATGATTTAAGGTAGTTTTGGGTACTTTGCAAGGCATTGATGATTGATGGGTAAATAGTCTTTAAAGCAGGCATCAATTCATGCCGTAGATGATTGCGTTGATAATACAAACTCGCATTGCTACTGTCTTCACGCCATTTGAGTTTATTTTCTGAAGCATATTCAAGAATTTGAGCTCTAGTAAACAACAACAAAGGCCTGATAACATATTTATTTTTGTTGGGAATCCCAACCAATCCATCTAGTCCTGATCCTCGGCTTAAATTGATGAAGAAGGTTTCTAAATTATCATCGGCGTGGTGAGCAGTAAGTACCGCATCAAAAAGGTATTCATCACGAAGCTTATCAAAAAAATCGTAGCGTAATTTTCGTGCTGCCATCTGTACAGACAACTTATTTCTTTCAACATAATCAGCTGTATCGAAATGGTCAGAATAGACTGCCAAATTATTATTTTTTGCATATTCTAGAACAAACCTTTCATCTGCATCACTTTCATCGCCTCGTAATTTGAAATTACAATGTGCGATTGAAATATTAAAATTTGATTTTAAACACAGATCAGCAAGAACCATACTATCTACCCCTCCTGAAACGGCCAACAAAATCTTTTGATTCGTTAATCCAGAAAAATTATTTTCTATATGTGTATTGAAAGCTGATAGCATGATGCAAAAATACAAATTAATTCTCCAGAGCCTCTCTAAGCGCTTTTGCTTTTACAAGACACTCTTCATACTCAGATTCTGGACAACTTTTTGAGGTAATAGCACTGCCTACAGAAAATGAAACATATGCCTTATCCTGATTATACAAGATACTCCTTATCACCACATTAAAGTCAAAATCTCCATATGGTGTAAAATATCCTATAGCTCCGGAATACAGACCTCGTTTAGAATCCTCTAGCTCCTCTATAAGTTTCATGGCTGCGATTTTTGGAGCACCAGTCATACTGCCCATGGGAAAAGTAGATCTTATAACATCAACCGACGAGTAGTCATCTTTAATTTTGGCAGTTACTGTAGAAATAAGGTGATGTACTTGCGCAAAAGTATAGGATCCACAAAGCTCATCCACCTGTACAGAACCTTTTTTGGCTATTCGAGACAAATCATTACGAACCAAATCGACAATCATGACATTTTCACTACGCTCTTTTGGATTAGACTCTAAGTCTTTTTTCAACCTTGCATCTTCATTTAAATTAGCAGAGCGTTTCGACGTCCCTTTAATGGGTTGGGAAATAACTAGCTCACCTTCTTTCTTCAAATACCGCTCTGGTGAAGCTGAAAGACTGAATTGTTTTCCATTTTTCATGTAAGCTGAAAAGGGCGGTGTAGAGCGCTCTTGAAGCTTGTGGAAAGTAGCCAAAGGGTCGATGTTAGCATGCGCATAAAACTCCTGACAAAAATTAGCTTCATAAATATCCCCTCTATTGATATGGCTTTGAAGTATGTTTACCTTTGTTAAATAAGATTCTTTGGAGGTTCTAGGCACGATATTAATCTTATAACTTGTATGATTTGTATAGCCTAAATGTTGATTATTGATTTTCTCGAGATCAGAATGAATTAAATGAGAAAATTCATTGAGGTATCGAACAATAACTTCATCTCCATGAAACATAAATATTTTTTTGGGTTGGAAAAAAACCAAGTCTGAAAAACCAAGACCATCAAAATTTGAAGAATATAACGCTTCAATATCATTTTTCAAATCATAGGAGAGATAACCAAAGACCCAGTCGGACGTCTCCTTGATAAAATCCTCTAATACTTGAAAGCCTTGATCTACGTCTACTTGGATGCTAGACAATCCTTCGACAGCCAAAACCGCATCAAAACTACTATGGGCTTGATTATATTCATTCGAATCAAGCCAAACAACTTTATCAAAAGCGTTTGCCCATTGCAAAAGTTTCTTCTTGAATTCCTTTATATTATCTAACTTGATGTGATGGTCTGTTCTCAAAAAATGAAACAACTTATATTGAAATGTAAATTTAAACAGATATTTGAAATATACTCCTACTTTCTTAGAATACATTACCTTTGAGAAAACATTTTGTACTTGGGACACTTTAGTGAATTTAATTTAACACCAGAGCTATTCAGAGCTATTAAACGTTTGGGGTATTCGAAACCAACGCCGATTCAACAAAGCTCATTTTCTAAAATTTGTTCAGGAAGAGACTTAGTGGGTATTGCACAAACAGGGACTGGAAAAACAATGGCATACACCCTACCCTTACTTAGAAACCTAAGTAAACCAACACAAAATTTGCCACGAATACTGATTCTAGTCCCCACAAGAGAATTGGTTCTTCAAGTAGTAGAAAGTGTAAACAACTTATGCACTGAACTTTCGTTTAAAACTATTGGTGTTTTTGGAGGAACAAACATAAACTCACAAAAAAGAGAAGTTGAAGAAGGTGCAGATATAATTGTTGCTACGCCTGGGCGGTTGTATGATTTGTCATTAAGCAGGGCTCTGCGCCTCAAGGGGATTCAGAAACTAGTCATAGATGAAGTCGATGTAATGCTCGATCTAGGGTTTAGGCATCAATTAATTAACATCTTTGATGTGTTGCCTGAACAACGCCAAAACATCATGTTTTCTGCTACTATGACAACTGATGTAGATGAACTAATTACTTCATTTTTCAAAGCGCCCAACAAAGTCTCTACCGCAATTTCGGGTACTCCCTTGAAAAATATTAAGCAATATCGTTTTGATGCAGCAAACTACAACACTAAAGTGAATCTATTAAATTTTTTATTGAGGGAAAAAGAACATTATAATAAGGTTCTTGTTTTTGTAGATCAAAAACGTATTGCAGATCGCTTATTTAATCAAATAGCTATTAACTTTGCCAATGAATGTGCCGTTCTGCATTCTAACAAATCTCAAAATTATAGAACTAATGCCATTGAAGAATTCAAAACTGGCTGCAGTCGAATTTTAATTACTACAGATATAATGGCACGCGGAATTGATATCAACGATATATCGCATGTAATTAGCTTCAATACGCCTGCTTTTCCTGAAAATTATATGCACAGAATTGGGAGAACAGGAAGAGCAGAAAAAAAAGGGGAAAGCATCTTATTCTCTACAAAAACAGAACAAGATCAAAGAATGGGAATTGAGACCTACATGGACTTTAAAATTGAATGCTTGGTATGGCCCGATGATGTTGATGTTTCGAACGAACTAATGCCTGAGGAAAAAAACAGCAAGGAACACTACAACCCCCACAAAAAAAGAAATGATGATATTCCAGGTCCAGCATTTCACGAAAAGAAAGAAAAAAATAAAAAAGTAAATTTAGGAGGATCGTATAGAAAAACTATTGCAAAAAAATACAAAAAACCTAAAACAAGAGGAGACAAAAATTTTAATCGGCGGAAAAGAAAGTAGTATTCTTAACTTAAAGTCTTTCCAAGTTTAGCTCGTTGTAGCTTTTCATTAACTTAACTTTGATGCGTTTCAACTTCATTTTCACCGCACTTTCGCCTAATTCAAATATCCGTGCAAGCTCTTTAATTGTTATCTGCCTACAATATTTCATCAAAACAAGTTGTTGTTCTTGCTTAGAAAGCAAACTTACAGCATAATTAAGCCTTAAGTGCTGTTGTTGGTCTACTCCACTTGAATCGTAATTATAGTTCAAATAATAAGCACTTAATTCTTCAGGATCGACATAACGATTTTCAAGTTTTCTATACTTTAGCTGTCTAGTGTGATTAATACAATAATTTCGTGTAAAACTATAAAGCCAAGTTGAGAACTTAGATTTGAATGAAAAAGTACTAAGCTTGAGAAAAACCTTGAAAAATATTTCTTGAGACAAATCCTCAGCATCTTGTTTGTTTTTGAAAAACCGCAAACAATGCCTATATACTGATGCATAATGACGGTCATATAAAGTTTCAAAAAGTTGTGTGTCTTCTTTTTCGATGATAGCACGTACAAGTGCTTCGTCTGATATTTTCAGGTGTTGTTTTTTTAAGTTCAAAGCGATTGGGGTTGCTTTTGCTGATCATTTCTGAAAAGCCCAGTTAATATTTATAAAATTTGTTTAATTACATAATTAAAATGTTAGACAATTCATTGTTTTTCAGTGATTTAAATATACATTTTTTTGAAAAATAAAAAAATAATTGCTGCTTAAAATAAAAAAACGATCAAAATTGATCGTTTTTTTATTGAAGAAAATCCTTTTTCATCAAACATGTAAAGCTCGGTCACCGGTGGCTGCCAGCGCAGCTTCTTTTATGGCTTCTGTAAAGGTTGGATGC
>Ga0102887_1000111_pt1 | contig 34491 bp, 25 predicted proteins | sample Colrivmet1550B02_FD_84504 | JGI IMG/M metagenome (GOLD analysis project Ga0102887, IMG submission 84504) | Estuarine microbial communities from the Columbia River estuary - metaG 1550B-02 | ecosystem: Environmental > Aquatic > Marine > Intertidal zone > Estuary | place: USA: Columbia River...
TCCAAAAAATAAACTTGTTGTGGGGCACGATTTTATGAAATATGTAGCACAAGAGTTTGATTTAATGCCTTACACAAGTGTTTCGGAAAACATTGGAGATTACCTCTCTAATTTTTATCCTGAAGAAAAAAAAGCTCGTGTTAAGGAGCTGATTGAGGTTGTAGAACTGGAAGGTTTTGAAAACATAAAAGTACAGTTTTTGAGCGGAGGTCAAAAACAAAGGGTAGCTTTAGCGAGAGCCATTGCTAAACGTCCTGAAATTATTCTTCTTGATGAGCCTTTTAGTCACATTGATAATTTTAAAAAACAATCCTTAAGACGTAATTTATTTAAGTACTTGAAAACAAACAATATTGCCTGTGTATTGGCAACACACGACAAAGACGACGTTCTTTCTTTTGCAGATCAAATGATGGTATTGCATAAAGGATCTGTATTATCAATAGAGAGTCCAAGCTATATGTATTCCAATCCCGCACATCCTTTAGTGGCTGCTTTTTTTGGTGAATATAGCGCTGTTAAAGGAAAATTGTATTACGCGCATCAGATTACTTTGGTAGAAAATAGCCCACTCAAAGCGTCTGTAAAGGACAGTCTTTACAGAGGGGAATATTATTTAATTGAGGCAGACCTCAACGGAGACAAGGTTTCTTTTAAAAACAAAACCGCTCTAGCTGAAAATTCAATCGTTTCATTAGCATTAAGTCGTTAAGGAGTGTATTTATATTCCGCGTTATTTCACTTTTTCAATTTAAAATATTAAATTAGATTTTTATAATCAAACTTATACACTATGTCATTCTATTTACTCCCCTTTATTATCTTTGGACTTATTATTTTATTTGCCGCTTTATTTACGGTGAAGCAGCAAACAGCTGCTGTTATCGAACGTTTTGGGAAATTTCAAAGTATTCGACAATCTGGTCTCCACTTAAAAATTCCTTTAATTGATCGCATTTCTGGTCGTTTAAGTTTAAAAATCCAACAGTTAGATGTTTTAATTGAAACCAAAACTCTCGATGACGTATTTGTACGTCTTAAGGTTTCTGTTCAATTTAAAGTGATTAAACTGAAGGTTTATGATGCCTTTTATAAGTTGGATTATCCTCACGATCAAATTACGTCTTATGTATTTGATGTGGTTAGGGCTGAGGTTCCAAAAATGAAACTTGATGATGTTTTTGTTAAAAAAGATGACATTGCTATTGCTGTCAAATCAGAGCTAAACCAGGCCATGATGGATTATGGTTATGACATCATAAAAACCTTAGTTACAGATATTGACCCTGATGCTCAGGTTAAAGAAGCGATGAATCGAATTAATGCTTCTGAGCGTGAAAAAATTGCCGCTCAATTTGAAGGAGATGCTGCGCGTATTCTTATTGTAGAAAAAGCAAAGGCGGAAGCCGAAAGCAAGCGACTTCAAGGACAGGGTATTGCCGATCAACGTCGCGAAATTGCTCGTGGTCTTGAAGAATCTGTAGAGGTGTTAAATAAAGTAGGGATCAACTCTCAAGAAGCGTCCGCACTTATTGTTGTGACTCAGCATTATGACACGCTTCAATCTATCGGTCAGGAAACAAATAGCAACTTAATATTGTTGCCAAACTCTCCCCAGGCAGGCAGCAATATGTTAAATGATATGGTGGCGAGTTTTACGGCAAGCAACCAAATTGGTGAAGCCATGAAAAATGGTCCTAAAAAAGCGTTGCCTAAAAAATAAATGGAGTTATACCTCTAAAAAACGTCCATAAAAATTGTAATTTTTATGGACGTTTTTTTATTAATCCTATTTTTTATCTAACTCATTTATCTCTGAACCGAACCGCTAGGGTTGGATGCTGCAGCATTGTTACCCATTGAGAGCAAGTTGTGATCCATCGCATTATCAGGAACTGTTGCGACTAACGGTTTTAGTAGAAATGGATTTGGACTGTTGTCTGGGTCGGGCTCCACAGAAATAACAACTTTATGACCTGATAAATCCGTTGGAAAGGTGAGTCCTGATGGAGCTGCCATTAAAAAATCTTCTCCAGGAAATGGAGGCCCTTCCATTGTCCCGCTAAAAGTATCAGATGCATCTACTCCTGACGCGGTTGTGAATTTTCCTGTAGAGACTGGGGTTGTTCCTATAACTGCCCAGCCTTCATATTTCCAACCAATTGGCAAAGCTGGAAGTGTTAAGCCTGCTGATGGACCGGGTGATGTTGTGGGGTCTAACCACCAGACACCGCTTTTCTCATTAGTGTTTGGTCCGTTTGTTGGTGTCGCAAGGATATAATTTCCTATTGCTCCAGTAAAATCTGTTTTTAACGCTGAATCGTGGTTGGTGGAAACGGTCGCTGAAGTTGCACCGCTCGCGAAACTTCCTGCTAAAATATGCACACTACTTGGAGCTACATCGTTGTCTGGATTTGGCTCTATTGTAAGTACATAAGCCGTAGCGCTAGCCAACTGATTTGTGTTCGCAGAAAAACTTGTTTTAGATAACTCCCCAGATGTATTTACAGAAAATGTTCCTGTTGAAACAGGAGTGCCGTCAACAATAATCCAATTTTCATAAATAAAATCAGATCCTAAATCCTCAAGTCCTGTAATGTTAAGGGTTAAACTTTTGGTGTCGTCGTTGTCGTCGGAGCTACAGCTTATTATAGCTGTAAGTCCAAAGAAGAACATTAAAAAATAAAGTGTTTTGTTTCTCATAAGTATTAAGTTAAGTATTGTAATGCCTACTCCTGTTTAAATGTCTTTTTTCGGCTTGATCCGACGGTACTATTTGGTTTAAAATGAATAGATTTAGAGCGCAATTAATTTGGCGTTTTTCTATTTCATCAATTATCGTGCCGAAAGCCTTGATTTATAGAGGGTTTGATGGAAGTGTTGTATAAAACAATCGCGTGTCAGATTCATAAAACACAACCAAAAAGGGTTGCATTTTATGACAATATAAAATAATAAGGGGGTGAAAAAGGTGTTTAAATTTGATCTGCGACTTCGCTTAATAGCGAGTGGGCATCCGTTTTTGCTGTGGTTATAAATACGTCAATTTGTTCGTTTTTTTCTAGACCATTATCTAAAAGAACTTTTAGAGTAAGCGCTACCGCTATACGGGTCCCTACTTTTTTAGCTGCTGTATTAAATAAGGGTTCTAAATCTTCGTAAGAAACATCGTGGGCCAGGGTCTTAATTTCTGCTTTAACTTTCTGTTGTTTGGCTTCTGGAAGGTTTGTGTACTTTTTCCCAAGCTGTTTTATAACATCTATTGCCTTTCGTTTTGGAGCCTGGGAGACGGGTTGGTTGGTTGTGGGTTGGGTTTTTTTTGGTTCTTTTTTAGCCCAAGCATCTCTTAAACCTACTGTTTTATTAAACACCATGTTGGTTGCAGAGCTATCATTATCTACATTAAAATACCCTATACGTTGAAATTGAAATTGTTCGCCAATGGTTGCGTTTTTGATGTGTGGTTCGACAAGTGCTTTTCTCTCTTTTAAGGATTCTGGATTCACAAAAGTTGAAAAATCTTCTGCTTGACTATCGGGTGCTTCGTGTAAAAACAAACGGTCGTATTCCCGTACTTCTGCTTCAATGGCATGCGAAATAGACACCCAGTGCAAGGTTCCTTTAACTTTTCTAAGGCTTTCAGGAGTTCCACTGCCGCTTAAACTTTTTGGGTCATAAGTACAGTGGATTTCTAAAATTGTTCCATTTGCGTCCTTTACAACGTTTTCTGCTTTTATTATAAACGCGTTTTTAAGACGCACTTCTTTTCCAAGAGAAAGTCTAAAATATTTACTGTTAGCTTCTTCTTTAAAATCATCGCGCTCTATGTATAGATTTCTTGAAAATGGTATCTTTCGAGAGCCTGCGCTATCGTCCTCTGGGTTGTTTTCTGCTTCTAACCATTCTTCTTTTCCTTCTGTATAATTTTTAATTACCAATTTAATCGGGTCTAAAACAGCCATTATTCGGGCGGCTTTTTTGTTAAGATCTTCGCGCACACAAAATTCTAAAAGAGAAACGTCTATTATGTTGTCGCGCTTGGCAACTCCGACCTTATTTACAAAATTACGGATGGATTTTGGTGTGTATCCTCGGCGTCTTAAGCCTGATATGGTAGGCATACGTGGATCGTCCCAACCACTTACAACCTTATCTTCTACGAGCTTTAACAGCTTTCGCTTACTCATAATGGTGTAACTTAAGTTTAAGCGTGCGAACTCGCGTTGCTTTGGAATAAGAGGTAACGATTCGTTGTTGTAATTAAATACTATATTTTTGAACCAATCGTATAAATCTCTGTGCGGTTTGAATTCTAACGAGCATAAAGAATGGGAAATTTGTTCTAAATAATCACTTTCACCGTGTGTCCAGTCATACATTGGGTAAATACACCAGGTCGATCCTGTTCGGTGGTGATCAGCGTGGAGTATGCGGTACATTAAAGGGTCGCGCATCAACATATTGACATGTTTCATGTCTATTTTAGCCCTTAAAACGTGAGTTCCTGCTTTAAATTCACCGTTTTTCATTTGGTTAAAAAGTGCTAAGTTTTCTTCCACAGAACGGTTTCTAAATGGGCCATCTTCACCTGGTTGAGTTGGGGTTCCTTTTTGAATCGCCATTGCTTCGCTTGATTGCGAATCTACATAAGCTTTACCATCCTTTATCATTTGTAAAGCCCAAGCATATAATTGATCAAAATAGTCCGAAGAGTATACTTCTTTGTCCCATTTGTAGCCCAACCAAGAAATGTCTTCTTTGATTGCATCTACATATTCTTGATCTTCTTTTGCGGGGTTCGTATCGTCAAAACGTAAATTGACGGGGGCTTGGTATGTTTCTCCCAAACCAAAACTAATCCCAATAGCTTTTGTGTGTCCTATATGAAGATATCCATTAGGTTCTGGTGGAAACCGGAAGCGCAACTTGTTTTGTGGCAAGCCCTTTTTTAAATCTTGTTCTACTATTTGCTCTAAAAAGTTAAGCGGTTTGTGTGTTTCTGACATAATAAAGTGTATTTCTTGAATAAATACCTAGCAAAATTAATCAAATAAAAAGTTTATAGATATATCTTCGGTATAATTATTATTTTTATCGAAATAAAAAAAGATAAAATGGGAATCATTAAGGTTGAAAACATAAGGGTGTATGCTTATCACGGGTGTCTGAGCGAGGAAACCGCTATTGGAAGTGATTATAGGGTTGATGTTAATATAGAGGCTAATTTAGAAAGGTCGTCTGTGACAGATGCTTTAAGCGACACGGTTGACTACGTCACTTTGAATGCTATTGTAGTAGAAGAAATGAGTGTTCCTGCAAAATTATTAGAGACGGTGGCAAAACGAATTGTCAATCGAGTTTTTGAAAATTGTGAAACGGTTGTTTGGGTTTCTGTTTCAGTGTCTAAAATCAATCCTCCGATTGGTGGAGATGTAGAAAAAGTAACAATTGTGTTAAGTGAGACACGATAAAATTATAGATTTAAAACTTTAAAACAAGTTATTATATCATAAAGCAAGGTTAGTTTTTTGGTGGATTCTTTTCTTTTATCTTGTGTAACGGTTAAATTTGGTTAAATTTGCATTCGTTTTTGGGCGTCTTGGCCGAGTGGCTAGGCAGAGGTCTGCAAAACCTTCTACAGCGGTTCGAATCCGCTAGACGCCTCAATTTACAGAGACCACAACTTTTAACGGTTGTGGTTTTTTTATTCTCTTATTTCTTCAATAATTGTTTGTGGATTTAATTGATCTTTTGGTAAAAAGCCTTTTGTGATTAGAACCAACCCACAAATAACGAGAACGAGTCCGAGTATTTTTTTAATTTTTAAAATGATAACTGGTGTTAGTTGTTTTTTCAATTGTTTAGCTAACACTATTTTAAATAAATCTGTGATAAAATATGTTACAATAAGGGATCCAAAAAACACATAAAATCGGTTGATGTCATTTTCTAGACTTGGCCCAGTAACAATGATAATACCTAACCAAAATATTAATACCCCAACATTAATAAAGTTGAGTAAAAAACCTTTGATAAATAACTCTATATAGTTGGCTCTAAATGAGCTGGATAACTGGGCTTTAAGTTCTGTTTGTTTTGTTTTCTTGAGAAAAATAATCAATCCGTATACTGTTAATATAGTTCCACCAAAAACATATAATCCTGGTTGATTACTTAAATTTTCTAATAATTGAAAGCTACTAAAATAAGCCAGTCCTATAAAAATAATATCTGCAATTATAACGCCTATATCAAAAGCGACCGCTGCACGAAATCCTTTAGTGACACTTGTTTCTATCAACACAAAAAAGACAGGGCCAATCATAAAAGCTAAGAAAAAACCAAGTGGTATGGCAGCCTGGACGTCTTCTATCATAGTATTTTAATTTTAAAGAGGGGGTTGTTTTTCCTTATAAATAACCCTTCCTCCGAGTGTGTTTTTTTGGTTAACTTTTTTGGGGTTCCCATAAATTATCAAATCCCCGCCAACGATTGTTCTTACTTCAATGAGTTCAGAGCTGTTTACATTTGCTTCTCCACCAGCCTTTATTTTTATTTTTGATTTTACAGCTTGTAATGATGCTCCTTCATATATACCGCCAGTTCTTATGTTTACATTTTGGGATTGTGTAGTTCCGTTTACCTTAATATTCCCACCTGTAACACTTTTTATTGATAATAATTTTAAATCTGCTATAATCGTTATCTCGCCGCCTTCTTGCGCTTTTAATTTCAATTCGTATTGTTTGAATTTTGATTTTGAAACCACTTTTGCTCCTTCATTAACATCTATAATGTCAATTTTAGTATAATAGAGTTTTACAAACGTATTATTTCCGTTGAAAGATTTATTAAGATCCATTTTGATTTTAAGGAGGTCCTTTTTTTGAACAACAAAGACGTTAGAAGCGTCCTGACCTGTAATTTCTATCTTATTTTCCGTAGACTGTATTAATTCTACATTTATAAGGTCATAAACTTTAAGTTCTGAAAATTCTCCTAATGACTTACTAACAGGTGTTTGAGATACTGCTAAAAAACTAGAAAAAATAAAAAGTAATGTGTAAGCTTTCATTTTGTATTGGTATTTTAAATATTTAATATAAAGTCTAAATGTTTTTTTACTAAATCTGCTTGTTTGACACGAACCTCAACTTCGTCACCTAGTTGGTATTTAGTTTTTGTTCGTTCTCCTATTAAAGCAAATTCTTCTGCATCAAACTTATAAAAATCGCCTTTAATATCTCTAATTCTTATCATGCCTTCGCATTTATTTTCTATAATTTCAACATACATTCCCCATTCAGTCACACCAGAAATAACCCCTAAAAAAATATCTTCTTTATGGTTTTGCATGTACTTAACTTGCATGTATTTTATTGAATCTCGCTCCGCTTTTGTTGCTAAGTACTCCATGTTAGAAGAATGTTTACATTTTTCTTCATAAAAACCTTCATTGGTTGATTTATTACCATCTAAATAATGTTGTAACAAACGGTGTGCCATAACATCAGGGTAGCGACGAATAGGTGATGTAAAGTGGCTGTAGTAATTAAAAGCAAGTCCGTAGTGGCCTATGTTTTTTGTAGAATAAGCTGCCTTACTCATACAACGTATTGTGAGTGTATCTACAAGGTTTTGTTCTTTTGTTCCTTTTACATTTTTTAAAAGAGTGTTTAAAGAATCTGTAGTGGTTTGTTTGTTTTTAAAATTTAATTGGTGACCAAATTGTGACACAATTCTTTGAAGTCCTACTAACTTTTTATCATCAGGTTCATCATGAGTCCTATAAATAAATGTTTTCTGGGGTGATTGTTTTCCAATAAATTCAGCCACTTTTTTATTAGCTAATAACATAAATTCTTCAATAAGTTTGTTAGCATCTTTTGATGTTTTAAAAAATACTCCTATTGGATTATTAGCTTGATCAAGGTTAAATTTAACTTCAGCTTTATCAAAAGAGATAGCTCCATCTTTCATGCGTCTTGAGCGCATTATTTTGGCTAGTTCGTCTAACTTTAAAATAGCATCTTTTATAGTATTTTCAGTAGTATATGCCTTGTTTGTTATGGATATTTTATTAGGAATATCACAATCTTGAGTTTCAATAATGTGTTGGGCTTCTTCATAAGAAAAACGGGCATCACTATAGGTCACTGTTCTTCCAAACCACTGGTTTTCTATACCTGCTTTATTATTAATTTCAAAAACAGCAGAGAATGTATATTTTTCTTCTAAAGGGCGTAAAGAACAGGCATTGTTTGATAAAACTTCTGGAAGCATTGGAACGACCCTATCTACTAAGTAAACAGAGGTCGCGCGTTCGTAAGCTTCGTCATCTAAAACAGTTCCTTCTTGTAGGTAGTGAGAAACATCTGCTATATGAATTCCAACTTCATAGTTTCCGTTGGTAAGTTGTTTAAAAGATAATGCATCGTCGAAATCTTTTGCGTCTTTAGGATCTATTGTAAATGTTAATGTAGATCGCATGTCGCGACGTTTTTTAATTTCTTCTTCAGTAATAGAAGTATCTATATTGTTAGCAAAGGTTTCTATTTCTATTGGAAATTCATAAGGTAACCCGTATTCTGCTAATATAGAATGAATTTCTGTATTATGATCGCCTGGTTTTCCTAGTATTTTAATGATTGATCCATTTGGACAATCGGCTTTGTCAGGCCATTCTTCTAAACTTACAAGTACTTTATCTCCATCGGAAGCTTTCATTGTTTTAGATAAAGGCACAAATACATCTACTGGCATTTTGTTACTATCAGGGACGACAAACGCAAATTTTTCATTCAATTGTACAATACCTACATACTCTGTACGTGCTCTTTCTAAAATTTGAGTTATTTCTCCTTCTTGTTTTCCATTTTTTTTCCTATTATATATATATAATTCAACGGTATCGCCATGTAGAGCTTTATTCATATTATTAGACGTAACAAAAACATCATCTTCAAAAGCTTCACTTACAATGTAAGCATTACCTCTAGATGCCATATCTACTTTTCCTGTAAAATATTCTTTTGAATTAATTATTTGAAATTTTCCACGTTCAACTTCTTCAATTTCTTTTTGACCTGCAAGTTTATGTAGGTTTTTTATAATTTGATTGCGGCTACTAGCATCGTTCACCTTTAACTTTGCCGCAATCTGTTTATGGTTGAATGATTTTTTTCTATCGGCTTTCATTATCGTTAAGATACTCTGACTGTAATTTTTGACCGATTGTTTATTATTCTTTTTTCTTTTCATTTAAGGAATATAATTAAGCAAAGCTACCACTTTAATTCAACCAAGGCTCATCTCTTTTTTAACTTTATCCACATTTAATATAATCATATTCATTTTTTATTAAATTATTTAAAAACTAATGGTGTATATTATAGCGTGTGAATAGCTACTATAAGTTTATATTAAATTAGTTTTTATTATCATTATATACATTTTATAAACATATAATTAACAACCTTTTTTTTATTAATTATTTGATTTACAATTATTTATATTATTTATTACAAGTTGTTTATAACAGATATTCATATATAATGACTCATAAATAATTTAGTATTTTTTGTTTATAAACTTAGTTTTGATATTCATAAGTTAAGAACTAAAAAAGAAAACTTAATTAGTTTTATAACTTTAAGTTTCCGGTTGATAAAATTAATTCATATATAAAAATTTAGTTTTCATAATCGTTCATTAATTATTAACAACTAATTAAAAAGGCTATGAACAATTTAAATTAAGTGTCACTCTTTTTTGTAAATTTACTAATAATAAAAGTTATAGAAAATGAATATATCAATAGGAAATGATCATGCTGGCACTGATTATAAATTTAGAATTATAGAATTTATAAAATCTAAAAATATAGAAATTATAAATTATGGAACGGATTCTGATTCTAGTGTAGATTATCCAGATTTTGTTCACCCAGTAGCAAAAGATATAGAATCAAAAAAATCTACTTACGGTATTCTTATTTGTGGAAGTGCCAACGGGGTAGCGATGACTGCTAATAAATACGTAAATATAAGAGCAGGTATTTGTTGGAACAATGAAATCGTTTCTTTAATACGTCAACACAACAATGCAAATATTCTTTGTATCCCTGCCCGTTTTACAGAAATAGAACAGGTTTTAAAAATGGTTGATACATTTTTAAATACCGAATTCGAAGGTGGACGACATCAAAATAGAATCAACAAAATTCAACCTTGCTAAAAGATGTTAGATATTTCTATTAAAACCTTCAAACAACTTTCTTTAGAAGAACTCTACTTTTTATTACAATTAAGAAGTGAAGTTTTTGTGGTGGAGCAAGATTGTGTCTATCAAGATGTAGATGGAAAGGATCAAAATGCATTGCATGTTATTGGTAAAAAAGAGAATACTATTATTGCTTATACGCGTATTTTTAAGCCGGGTGATTACTTTAAAGAAGCAAGTATAGGACGGGTAGTTGTCTCAGAAAAATCCCGTCACTTAAAGTATGGTCACCTATTAATGAAAGCTTCTATAAACGCTATTGAAATCTCTTTTCGTACGAACAAGATAAAGTTGTCTGCACAAAAATATTTGGAAAAATTCTATAATAATTTAGGTTTTAAAACAATTGGCACATCCTATTTAGAAGACGGTATTCCACATATTTCAATGGTAAAAGACTAATTTCTATTTGAAATAGAGGTAATTTTAATCTCTACCCTTCTATCGTACTTTGTTGCTTTACCTAGAGGATATTTATTTTTTAGACCCACATACCTCATTCGAGTTCTTTTAATCCCTTTTTCAACTAAGTAATCGTAGATGTATTTTGCCCTAGATAATGATAGATTTCGTTTACCGGTTTTTTTATCAACAGCATCTCTTGCATTTCTAGTACAACAGACATGACCCTGGATTGTAAAATAAATATCTTTTCTTTCTCTCAATGCATCAGCCATCATTTCTAAGACAGGAATGGATTCTTTTTCTATATAACTGTAACCTGTCTTAAATAAAATATTGTCAAGGGTAATTTTATCGCCAACTTTTAATTTTCCATTCAAAAAATGATATTCTTTTTCCTCTTTAACAACCTCTTTTAAACCTTTAGTTTTATATACGATATTAATCTCAACCTTCCTATTTAATCCTCTTATAATGTTTAAATTATCTGAAGAAATAACACGCAATAAAACCTCTCCTTTTCCGTCTACATTACTAATAAGGCTATCATCTACACCAAACCCAGAAAATATTTTTTTTATCGCATCTGCTCTACTTTGAGAGAGTATCAAATTATAAGAATCACTACCACGATCGTCACAAAAGCCATAAATAGAAATGCGTTCTATTTCAATATCTTTTAAACTCTGAATAAACAATACCAGTCGGTTTGTTTCTATTTGTGGGACTTCAAACTGACCTGTTTCAAAATAGACCACGTGTCTATTATCAGTCTGAGCTTGTGCCACACTTATTAATAAAAACAGTAAAAAAACAATTTTTTTCATTTTACTTTACGTTTAATATACCTTGATAGACTTGACTGTCTTTCATAATTTCTTGCGCTCTAAACACTTCTATATTTGACGATATAAAATGAGCATACATTCCTTCTCTGTAAAAATAGCGTTTTATAATTTCTTCCTCCAAAACAGATATTATATCCAATTCAAAGGTATTCATTAATTTCAATTTTGATTTTCTAACCTCTGCATTCAAATCTTCAAAATACGTTTCCAAAGCACCAAACCCCTCTTTTGATAGTGTTGCTTTTAAATTTCTTATACTTTCTCGACTACTACCTATTTTACCGTATTTTTCATCAGTACTCATTTTTATAAACTGGTCAAAATCTTTTCTTCCTAACCGGAAACCTTCTATTTTTTCTAACGTATTGTTGTGATAATACGCATTTGAATAATCAAATATCAAAGGGCTTTTTAAAAGCGCCTCAATGTATTTGTTTGGATTATTTACCCCCAAAACAACGTCTGGATTAATACCACCTCCGTCATATACTGTACGTCCATTTTTAGTTTCAAAAGTGGAATATTGCCCCTTGTCGTAGCGGACTGCAGACCCATCTTTTCCCCGATTTCTATAGTCTAAAGCCTGAATACAACGACCAGATGGTGTGTAGTAACGGGAAATCGTTACTTTCAACTGCGACCCGTAAGGCAAGGGCATAGGTTTTTGAACTAGCCCCTTCCCAAAGCTTCTTTGACCAATAATCACTGCACGATCTAAATCTTGCAAAGCTCCCGCTACAATTTCACTTGCAGAAGCACTATTTTGATTTATTAAAATAACCAAAGGGATTTCTATACTTAATGGTTGCTTCTTGGTTTCAAATGTTTGATTGTAAGTTTCTATGTTTGATTTTGTAGAAACCACCAACTGTCCTTTAGGAACAAATAAGTTTACAATTTTTACTGCCTCATGAAGTAAGCCTCCAGGATTGTTTCTCAAATCCAAAATAACACCTTCTGCCTCATCTATTAGCATCAGCCTAAGCGCGTTTTCTACTTCCTTAGAAGCTGTTTTGGAAAAACGGTCCAAAGCAATATAACCGAAACCACTTTCTAGTAATTTAGATACAGGTACTGCTTTCGGTTTTAGATCTCCCCGAGATACAACCACCTCTTTGGTTTCTCCGTTCCGCTGGTAAATTAAGGCAACTTTTGTGTTTTTTTTACCATTCAAAAATTGGGTGGCACTTTCCTTTAGGTCACTCACCGCAAGCCCATCAATTTTAATAATCTCGTCACCAGCTTTTAAACCAACGTTATCCGCGGGTAAGTTCTTATAAACTTCTACAACGATCAATTTATCTTTAGAAGCGTTGATCGTTGCTCCTATACCAACATAGGCTCCTGATTGATAGATTCTAGCTCTTTCTACGTCTTGTTCGTTCATATAAGTTGTGTAGGGATCTAAATCTTTCAACATCTGTTTGACACTCCCCTCCATTAAATTAGCAGGGTTTGTTTCATCCACATAATTCATATTAACCTCCTTAAACAGTGTCGTGAAAATATCTAACTGTTTAGCAACTTCAAAATAATCGTTGTTATAGGCTGTGGTCGAAATAAAAACCAAAGCTACCCCCCCTAAAAGTACCCCCCTTTTTTTAAGATTAAATTTCATGCGATTCTTTTTTATTAAAACGTTTTATTAGAAACTCAAACTGTTCTTTCAGTTGAGGTGATTTGGGCATTTCTTTTCCAACATACAAAACCATCATACAGTATTTTGAATCCAATTTATTCAATGCTAATGAGAGTTGTTTTTCTACAACTACTCTTAGATGGCGTTTAATTTGGTTGCGGTCAACAGCATTCTTAAAATGTTTTTTACTCACAGAAACCCCTACGAAGTGTTTGTCAGAACCTTTCAAATATACCAACCTCAAAGGAAATGCCCCCACCGAAACCCCTGTCATGAACAACTGTTCTATTTGCTTTTTTCCTTTTAAACGCTCCATATATTATAGGACTTTAAACTGATTGTTTTCTTTATTTATATCAGCTGTTGCTTTTTTAACATCCACTGTGATAGACTCAATTTTTGAAGGTTCCACATCTACAGAAAAACTATATTCTGGATATGCCCAAGCCCAATCCTTTAACAATATTTCACCATTCAAAAGAGGTTTTTCTCCTCGCATCATTTGTAAAGGAATGTAATAATTTTTTTTATCCCCATTTTTCATAAGCACTTGAACTTCTACTGGCATAGGCATTAAGCCAATGCGCTCTAGTGTAATAACTGTTTGTGGGTGTCTAGGCGAAGCAACGACACTTTTAACCCCATAATCAATTGTATTTGTAGTCTGCGTCCAATCGGTCAAAAACCACTCCAACTCCAGCCCCGACGTTTTTTCGGCACATCGTATAAAATCATTGGGTGTTGGGTGTTTAAACGCCCAGTCTTTAAAATATTTTTTTAAGGTTTTCCAAAAATAATCCTCTCCAATAATATATCGCAATTGCGCCAATACCAATGCACCCTTACTATAAGTCGAAATGCTATACGCGGCGTTGTACGCAAACCGATCTGCGTGGGTGCTCATCGGTTGCTCTTTCCCGCTTTTTACAAGAGCAAAATAACGGTCATAATGACGTTTTAAAGGTTCTGGTGTATTCACATCAAAGATCGTATTTTCAATAAATGTACAAGTGTACTCTGCAAAACCCTCATCCAACCATGGGTGTTTACTTTCGTTTGAAGCCATCAAAAACTGGAACCACGTATGTCCAATTTCGTGTGCCGTTACACCCACCAAACTTTCAAAACTTCGCTCTCCAGTAATAAGCGTACACATTCCGTATTCCATTCCGCCATCGCCTCCTTGAATCACGGAGTATTGTTCATAAGGATACTTTCCTATGTTACTGCTATAGTATTGCATGATTTCACTCGTTGGGACTTGCAGTTCTTCCCAACGTTTTTTGAATTTGCGTTTTAGAGATTTTTTATATAAAAAATGTAACATTGGTCCATTAGGAACTTGCAATGTGTCGTGAACATAGTTAGGGTCTGCTGCCCACGTAAAATCATGAACGTTAGCAGCTATAAAGTGCCAGGTTAATAAATCACTATTATTTTTTGTTTCTTTAATTCCATATCCGTGCCCTATCTCCCCCGGGTTTTGTAGATATCCCGTACTCCCAACGGTATAGCTTTTATCAAGAGTTAATTTTACATCAAAATCACCCCATACGCCATGAAATTCTCTACTAATATATGGGTCGGCATGCCAGCCTTCAAAATCATATTCGGCCATTTTGGGATACCACTGCGCCATTGACAAGGCTACTCCCTCACTACTATTCTTTCCCGCGCGGCGGATAACAGGTGGAATTTGACCCTTAAATTCCATGTCAAACACGGTTGATTCCCCTGATTTTATAGGGGTGTTTAACTGAACCTCTAAGACAGTTCCAGCCACAGTGTATTTTAAGAGCCTATTATTTTGCGTCAATGATACAACCTTGAGAAAACCAAAATCTTCTTTTTGAAGATTACTAATTCGATCGCCAACCCTAGAGTCTGCATCTGCAATCCTAATTGAACGTATATCCATTTCACTACCGGGCTGAAAAGCATTGTAAAATAAATGATAATACACGCTTTCTAAATCATCTGGAGAGTTGTTGGTGTAAATTAGTTTTTGACTCCCTTCATAATTAAAGGTACTCACGTCTATTTTTACATCCATGGTATAGTCCACATGCTGTTGCCAGTATTCAAAATTGTTTTGACTGTAAAGAGAGGTCAATCCCATCCCAAAAGTAAGTATATAAAAAAGGTATTTCATAGTGATATAATTAGTTAGATAGCTTTGACGCCATTATTAATGCGTTATAGGCGTTGACGATTTTTCCAGATTTTGATAAGTCAGAAAACGGTACTACAGCACCACTTTCTAGAGATACTTTTTTGTTGATCGCGACTCCAGAAGTTATAAGTATTTGTTTTACCTGTGCTGCACTTAGGTTTGGATATTGTGAAAAGACTAAAGCTGCAATACCCGTCACTAAAGGCGCTGCCATAGAAGTGCCGCTCGCAAACTCGTAGCTTTCTTTTGGATACGTTGAATAAATTTGAGAACCTGGTGCAAACACATCCACAGTATTTTTACCATAATTTGAATAGCCTGCGACCAAAGTTGACCCATATTTTGGGCCATTTGAACCGACTTTCAAAAAGGTGTTTGATATCTCAGCCCCATTATTTATTTGATCATTTGGGAAATAATTTACCTGATCCGTATTTTGGCCATCATTCCCTGCCGCAGCCACAATCAACACATCATTTTCTGCTGCATAGGCAATAGCATCTCTTACCCAATCACTATGAGGGGAGAATTGTTTTCCGAAACTCATGTTAATTACCTTTGATCCGTTGTTAACAGCGTAATAAACACCCAAAGCAACATCTTTATCATATTCGTCACCGTTTGGTGTGTTGCGAATAGCCATTAATTTAACATTATTAGCAGCTCCATTTATGCCAATACCATTGTTGCGTCTGGCGGCGATTATTCCAGAAACATGAGTTCCATGCGTGCGACCATTTTTCGCCCTCACATCACCATTTCCATAGTCATGGTCACTCAAGTCATCAGGGTTGTCTCCAATAATTTTTCTTCCATCAAAATCTATATTTAGATTATAGTCTAAGCGCTCATTAAAAGTTTTTAGATTTGTTTTTAAATCGTTCATTAGCGTTTCGATGCTATCAAATCCAAAATCGTAGGACTGCTTAATGACCCTTGCGTGTTTAAGAACATCCCAATCGGGTGTAAAAATAGCCTCAACATCTTCTTTAGTGTAGTTGGTTTTTTTCAGGTACGTAATGATCGCAGCATTGGATGCTGTTAACTGTGTTAAAATTCCATCGAATTGCTCTTTATCTCGACGTGTCTTCTCGTATTCTTTAGAAAATAGCTCTTTAGCCTCTGTAAACCGCGGGTTGTTTGTGTCTCCGCTTGCTATTAATCGCACGTATTCTAACTGCTCATTATTACCAGCTCCTAAAAAATTCCAACCATTAACATCATCAACATAGCCATTAGCATCATCATCTTTTCCGTTGTTCGGAATTTCATCAGTGTTGATCCAAATATTACCCTTAAGATCTTCGTGATCAATGTCGATTCCAGAGTCAATAACTGCCACAATTATAGTTTTACTTTTTGGATTTACCAGTTTTTCGTAAGCTTTATGTAGGCTTACGCCAGGAACCGTATCTGTTTTGAGATCTAAATGACTCCATTCTTTTTTTTCGACATCCGTAAGTTTATCTGCTTTAAGAGGAATTACATCAATATTTTCAATAGGGGTTGATAAGATGGCGGTTTTGGAGCCGCAACTTAAAAAAAAGAAGACTATTAGGAAACAGAGAAATCTTTGAAGTCGTTTGTGTAAGACTTTTTTCATTTTTTGATTTAAAATAGATTGTTAAAGCGGTGAACAGCATTGAGGCGCACTCCTTTTTCGGTATGTTTGACGGTAATTAATTCGTTATGAGCGTCATGTTCCAAAAGTAAATAATAATTTTGATCTGCAGCCAGCTTTAAAAAACGTTCTTTTTCATTTAAGGTTAGTAGAGGTCTTGTGTCGTAACCCATCACAAACGGCAGAGAGATGTGTCCAACTGTAGGTAATAAATCTGCCATAAAACAGATGGTTTTTCCCTTATAGGAGATCATTGGAATCATTTGTTTATCAGTGTGTCCGTCCGCAAAAAAAACATCAAACCCCAAAACGGTATTGTGTAATATATCTCCGCTTGGAACAGCAATATGTTTTAAGTGCCCACTAGCCTGAATAGGCATAATATTTTCCGACAAAAAAGAAGCGCTCTCCCGTTTATTTGGGCTTGTCGCCCATTTCCAGTGGTCTTCATTACTCCAGAACGTAGCATTTTTAAAGGCAATTTCATAACCTGTTTTATCAGAATTCCATTGCACACAACCACCGCAATGATCAAAGTGTAAGTGTGTCAGAAACACATCAGTGACATCGTCCCTACAAAACCCATGCGAAGCAAGCGCACCATCCAATGAATGCGTTCCCCAACGGAAATAGTAATTAAAAAATTTATCACTTTGCTTGGATCCCATCCCCGCATCAATCAAAATTAATCTGCTTCCGTCTTGGATTAACAAACAGCGAGACGCAATATCAATCCTATTATTTTTGTCGGCTGGGTTTGTTTTGTTCCAAATCGATTTTGGCACAACACCAAACATTGCCCCGCCGTCTAACTTAAAATTACCAACATTGATAGGGTATAATTTCATGTTAAACGTTGTTTAGGATTTTGTTTAGCCGAACCCCAAAGTCTAGTAACGCTTTTATTTCCTTAATACTTGCGATGCGTTCTTTACTAAAAACCAACAACCCGTCATTGCTCGATTCTATGTGATAATAAGCATTGCTTTCAAAAAACAACACAAGTTCGTCTGTGAAAAGAGTTCTAATGTCGCGCGCATTCTCACCTCTTAAATAAAATCGTTTTGAAAAATCAGCATGGTTTTTTATATCAATATCTTTATAACCAGCCAATGCGTAAAACCGCTCTAATAAGCCCTCTCGATCTAAAGTAAACGCAGGTACGCTTGAGGGCGTCTTGATACAAAGCATGGTGGATCGGACAACTTCTTTGGCGATAAACTCACCTTCTGAAAAGGTGATGTCAAATAAGCGGCATGGGCTATTTTTAGCTGAAAGTTGGTTAAATACATGTTCAACTTTTTTAGTTTTAAAATAGATGAAGTTTTCTAAAAACACACTGTCTTTACTTTTTAATGGATCGAAACTTAATTCAAAATCATTTGCTACCAGTCCAAGATTTTTTTGACGTTTTGTTTTGTTGTTTGGGATAATATTTTGAAGCGGCAACAGACGTCTTAAGGCAAAAGGGTGTTTCGATTTTGCACCTAAAACATCCAGTCCAATTACGCCAATATTACCTCCTTTTTTAGTAAATAACTCTTGATAATCATGAACGCTTTCCATGACAGAATGGTCTACAAAACCACACAATGAAAAATCTAAAATAACATCGTTTTGCTCAGGAATCGCTTCTAGCTTATTTTTGAGGAGATTAAAATTTAGAAAACTACAAAAATGTTTCACACTAATAAAATAACTTCCATTTTCCTCCTTAAACATTAAAACATTGGGTTTGAGAATATTTTTTATAAATAAACTAAGGTTTCTTGTGATAACAATATGAATAATAAATGTGGCAATTAATCCTGCAACAATCCCAGAAATTAATCCAACTTTTAAGGTTACAAACAAGGTTGCAAAAAAGATAATTAACTGTTCTTTTCCAATGGTCAAAATGCGACGCACTACATCAGGGGACGCGAGTTTATATCCTGTATATACAAGAATTGCCATTAAGGCTGTGAGTGGAATCCTTGTGAGTTCGGAGCTAAAAAGTACAATAAATACAACCAGAAACAGGGCGTGAAATAAGTTTGAAGAACGGTTGCTACCTCCGTTATTGACGTTTACAGAACTTCTCGCAATTACAGTAACAACATTTAATCCTCCCAAAAACCCACTAACGACAGTAGCGAGTCCAAGAGCTTTAATGTCTTTGTTTACATTGGACCTTCTTCTAAAGACATCTAATTTGTCGACAGCCTTAATGCTTAATAACGATTCTATACTTGCGATCAAAGTCAATGCGATAACGCTTGACCAAAACGAAAGCGAGCCCACCATATCAAAGTTGGGCGTTGGGATATCAGTTATTATTTCCTGAAGATTTGGAATTCCAGGAATCATATAGTCTTTTGAAATAGGGTTCGGTGCCTGCAAAATGAGCTCATAATAATAGCTAAACCCAACCGAAACGATGACAATCCACATGGGGGCAGGAATAAGCTGAAGATATTTGTTTCGGACCTTCGAATAAAAAACCATAATTGCCAAGCTTATAAGTCCAGCAACCGCTGCATAAATCAATCCTTTGTCCTGATAGTTAATGACCGTAATTAAGGTGTTTGGGATTTCTAATAAGTAGTCAATACCGCTATTTCTAACAATTTTGTTTCCAAGCATAATATGGAATTGCTTCCCTAAAATAATGAGTCCTATAGCCGCCAACATCCCCTGAATTGCCGAAGACGGAAAATAGTCTGCTAACTTTCCGAGTCTTAGAAACCCGAGAATAACCAATATGACACCGGAGCATATAATTGCGGCGTAAGTTGCGGTAAGCCCAAGTGTTGTAATCGCTACCAAAACCACACCCACCAAGCCGTTTCCGGGTCCAGAAATGGTTACAAAACTCCCCCCTAAAACAGAAACAATAATACCACCAACGATTGCTGTGATAACTCCAGCTATAGGGGGTGCCTCACTAGCCATTGCCAATCCCAAACCTAAGGGTAGAGCAATAAGGCTGACAACTAAGCCAGAAAACAGGTTTTTTGGTAAGGCTTTTATAAACCCAACAAATGAAGTTTCTTTTGTTTTCATTGTACAATTAATACATCGGTTGGTAACTCAGTTAAAATGTGTTCAATATCATGTGGAAACAAGCGGTCCCAAAACGTCATTTTAGATGGCGCATTCATCACTAACAAATCAGCCCGAGCGACTTGTGCATAATGCCCTATAGAATACCCACGTTTTCCAAAAATAGGTTGAGACTTTATCGCCAAATCTTTTGTGAGTTTTTCGGGTATCGTATCTAATACTTTTTTTACACGAGCTTCTTCCCTTAAGCGCAAACGCTCTTTGATAATGTTCGATTTTCTAAGAGATTTATCATCATCCACTTTTACACTCACCTCATCTTGGTCAATTTCTTCAACAACCGTAATTTTATCCGCCCCTAAATGGTGTCCAACAAAAAAGGCTGTATTGACGGTTTCTTTTGTTTTTGGATCTTTTAAGCCGTTGACAACAATATGCTTACAAGGGACACGTTCGATCGAAGGATTGATTAAAAGAAGCACAGAACAACTTGCCTGTCGCGTAATTTTTCGTGCTATAGATCCAAGATAATATTTAAAAAAATTCTCTTTTTTTAGGGCCCCAATAATAAGTAAGTCCACTTTTTTTTCTTCTGTAGATGTGAGAATAACGTCTACAGGATCACCAGACTTGAAAAACAACTCAAATTTTAAGCCTTTATCTTCAAAGGGGCTCAAAAATTTTAAAAAGGTATTTGATTTTTTTTCAGAAGCTTCACCAACGTGGATCAGGATTAATTTACTACTGAAACACAAAGCTAAACGCGCCGCTTCATTAATGTTAGCTTCAAGATTTGGAGAAAAAGTAACTCCAATTCCGATCGTTTTAAAAGCAATAGTGTTCAAGCGTTTTTGTATTTAAAGATTATCTTGAAATATAAGACTTTCTTTAAAAATATAAAAACCAAAAATTAGTTTAATCGTTAAGTTTTAGAACGGCCATAAATGCCTCCTGTGGTATTTCTACACTACCCACTTGACGCATCCGTTTTTTACCTTTTTTCTGGTTTTCTAAAAGCTTTCGTTTTCTAGAAATATCTCCCCCATAACACTTAGCAGTGACATCTTTACGAACCGCTTTTACGGTTTCTCTTGAAATAATTTTTGCGCCAATTGCAGCCTGAATAGGAATGTCAAACTGTTGTCTCGGAATGAGTTCTTTTAGTTTGGCACACATTTTTTTGCCAATAGTTACCGAGTTATCTATATGGATTAAGGCTGAAAGTGCATCAACAGTTTGTCCGTTTAGCAGTACATCTACCCTAACAAGTTTTGAAACACGCATCCCAATAGGCGAATAATCAAACGACGCATAACCTTTAGAAACGGTTTTTAATCGATCATAAAAGTCAAACACAATTTCAGCCAAGGGCATATCAAAAGTTAATTCTACCCGCTCTGGAGTTAAATAATTTTGACTTGTAATCTGTCCTCGTTTTTCAATACATAATGACATGACGTTTCCAACAAAATCAGACTTTGTAATAATTGAGGCTTTAATGTAAGGCTCTTCGATGCGGTCTAATCCAGACGGATCTGGTAAATCTGTTGGATTATTAAGAATTACAACAGTATCTGGGTTTTTGCGTGTAAAGGCATGGTAAGACACGTTGGGAACGGTTGTAATTACCGTCATATTAAATTCGCGCTCTAAACGCTCTTGTATAATTTCCAAATGTAACATCCCTAAAAACCCACAACGAAACCCAAAACCTAATGCCGCTGAACTTTCAGCCTGAAAGACTAATGAGGCGTCATTAAGCTGTAGTTTTTCCATGGAAGCGCGCAACTCTTCATATTCTTCGGTATCTACAGGATATAGACCCGCAAAAACCATGGGCTTAACGTCTTCAAACCCTTCTACAGCTTCGGTTGTTGGGAATTTTGCATCCGTAATGGTATCTCCTACTTTAACCTCACGGGCATCTTTTATGCCTGTAATTAAGTATCCAACATCACCAGTTTTAATTTCTTTTTTTGGTGATTGAGTTAAGTTCAGTGTTCCGACCTCATCTGCTCCATATACTTTTCCTGTTGCTATAAATTTAACCTGTTGGTTTTTTTTAATGCTACCATTTACGATTTTAAAATACGTTTCAACCCCTCTAAAAGAGTTGTAAACGGAATCAAAAACAAGCGCTTGCAAAGGAGCATCAGGATCTCCTTTTGGTGGTGGAATTGTTTCTATTATAGCAGATAAAATGGCTTCAATTCCAATGCCTGTTTTAGCACTTGCAGGAATGACCTCTGAGGGGTCACATCCCAAAAGTTCTACAATATCATCAGTAACTTCTTCTGGGTTTGCACTTGGCAAGTCAACTTTATTCAAAACGGGAATAATTTCTAAATCATTTTCCAGTGCTAAGTATAAATTTGAAATGGTTTGTGCTTGTATGCTTTGTGCAGCATCTACTATTAAAAGCGCGCCCTCACAAGCAGCGATGGATCGGGATACTTCATAGCTAAAATCAACATGACCTGGGGTGTCAATTAGGTTTAAAGTGTACTCTTGCCCTTTATAGGTGTAGTCCATTTGAATCGCATGAGATTTGATCGTAATCCCACGTTCGCGCTCTAAATCCATACTGTCTAGCAATTGACTTTGCTTTTCACGTTCAGTAACGGCGCCTGTAAAGTCCAACAAACGATCCGCCAAGGTGCTTTTACCGTGGTCAATATGGGCGATGATACAAAAGTTTCTAATATGCTTCATTTACTCTATTTCAGGTTGCGTTGAATGTGAAGGCAAAAGTAATCAAATTTACCACACAATATTTAGATTAATTAATGACGGTTGATCAGGGATTGAATCCGTCTTATTGTTTCGGATTTCCCTATTAAATAAATGATATCAAAAACATCCACGCCTTCTAGTGCGCCAACAAGTGCAACTCTTAGTGGCATCATTATTTTTCCAAACCCGATTTCGTTTTGTGTGATCCATCCTTTTACATCGGCTTGAAGCGCATCCACGCTAGTATCGTCGGCTGATTCAAGTTCGACAATCAATTTTGTCATTAATTCTTTAGAGTGCTCTTTCCAAGCTTTTTTAAGTGCTGCCTCAACGAAACTTTCAGGGGCTTTAAAAAAGTAGTGGCTTAACCCCCAAAATTCCGATGGAAAGTTAGCGCGTTCCTTGATGAGATTTATAACAAGTTCTACATAACCAGGGTCTATTGTTTTGAGTTCTGGCGTTGTATTTATAAATGTTTCAACTAATGTCTCGGTAGTTGCTTTTTGCATATATTGATGGTTAAACCATCTTGTCTTGTCGGGGTCAAAGCGGGCACCAGCTTTATTAACATTTTTCAAGTCAAAGGCTTCTACCAGTTCATTTAAATCAAAAAGTTCTTGCTCTGTACCTGGGTTCCATCCCAAAAATGCTAGAAAATTGACAACCGCTTCCGGAAAGTAACCACTTTCTTTGTAACCTTTTGAAAAACTGTTGTTTGAAGGGTCTTCCCAGTTCAACGGAAACACCGGAAATCCTAATTTATCGCCATCGCGTTTGCTTAGTTTTCCTTTGCCTGTTGGTTTTAGGATTAGCGGTAAATGTGCAAATTCTGGAGTCTCCCAGTCAAATGCCGTATAAAGTAATTGGTGCAACGCCAAGGAAGGTAACCATTCTTCTCCACGAATGACGTGTGTAATTTTCATTAAATAATCGTCCACCACATTGGCAAGGTGATAGGTGGGCATGCCGTCCGATTTGAACAGTACCTTATCGTCGAGCGTGTTTGTGTCAATTTTTATAGGACCTCTTATCAAGTCGATAAGTTCAAGAGTTTCATCCTGTGGCGCTAAAAAACGCACGACATAATCATCTCCATTTGCAATTTTTTCAGCCACTTCTTCTTTAGACAATACCAAAGAATTAATGAGCCTGCCTAGGGTTCTGTTGTGCCAATTGTATATAAAGGTTTTGCCTTTTGCATCGTGGTTTTTGCGCTCTTCATCCAGTGCCTCAGCCGTATCAAAAGCGTAATAGGCTTTGTTGTTTTCAATCAGAAAATCGACATATTGTTTGTACAAATGCTTGCGTTCACTTTGTCTGTACGGGCCAAAACCACCATTTTTGCCTGGGCCTTCATCAAAAGGAATGTTACACCAGTCTAAAGCGTTTGCAACATAATTTTCAGCGCCTTCAACATAGCGTTTCTGATCGGTATCTTCGACACGAAGTACAAAGATACCACCGTGTTTTTTTGCAAATAGATAGTTAAAAAGAGCGGTTCGTACCCCTCCAATATGGAGTGGCCCTGTGGGGCTTGGTGCAAATCGTACTCGAATCGGTGTATTCATGGTCTTGTATTAGTGCTACAAAGATAGAATTGCTGAACACATTCCCCAAAAAAATAGGAGGCGTTTTTAGCAAAGCAAAAAGAAGGGTTTACTTTTGTGATTTAAATTTATATGGCTTCCGAATTAATTTATAGATATCGCAAGCTTGCTCTTCAAAGATATGTTTTAGCAGCACCCCTTCTTGTATATTTATTCGTACACGGTATTAATAACGGACTCTTTGTGGGGTTGGGTATTTTACTTTTTTATGCTATTCAGTCATAACTTTTTGTTTTTCACCAGACATATCTTAAAAACTGCTCCGCATTATGGATTATTATTGTAATTTTATTCTCTCAAAAAGAAGTAAATATTTGGACGGTTTTCACAGCATAGAGCAAAAATTAGAACATTTTATAAGGCGCTATTATATCAACGCTTTACTAAAAGGCGTGTTGTTGTTTTTCTCAATTGGGCTGCTGTACGCATTGTCAATGTTGAGTATTGAACATTTTTTTTGGTTGAGTTCTTTTGGCAGACTGCTTTTGTTTGGGAGTGTGATTGGCTTTGAATCTGTTCTTTTTTATGGGTTTATTTTTATTCCGCTGGCAAAGTATTTTAAGATTCAAAAAGGTATTGATTTTGAAACCGCCTCTAAAATTGTCGGCAATCATTTTCCTGAAGTAAAAGACAAACTTTTAAACGTCCTTCAACTCAAACAACAGTCAGAACACACCGAACTTCTCTTAGCGAGTATCCAACAAAAGTCGAACAACTTAAGCTTAATATCCTTTAACAGTGCCGTCAACTTTTCTGAGAACCTTAGATATTTACGGTATGCCGCAGTACCGATTCTTATTCTTTTTCTTATGATCGCATTCGGCAAACAAGCAATCTTTACGGACAGTCTAAATCGAGTTGTGAACTATAATACAGCTTATACGCCACCCGCTCCTTTTGAGTTTTTTATTATGAATACTGACCTTGAAGCTATTGAAAACACCCCTTTTACCTTGGTCGTCAAAACAGTAGGGCCTGTTGTTCCTGAGTCTGCTCAGATTATTTATAATGATGAGGTATATATATTAAAGCAAACCAACTTAGGGGTTTTTGAGTATGTATTCTCACAACCAAAAACTCCTATTGATTTTAAACTAGAAGCTGCAGAAGAGACCTCTAAACTCTATCGATTAAATGTTTTACCGACCCCTGTTTTGTTGAGTTTTGACATGTATTTAGACTATCCATCATACACTCTAAAATTAGATCAAAAAATTGCCAATAATGGAAATGCCACAGTCCCTGAAGGTACCAAGCTCAAGTGGGAGTTGCTCACCAAATCCACTGATACAGTTGTGTTTTCTTATAAAGAGAAACGCTCGTTTTTTGAGATGACCGACCAAAAATTTCAATTCACTAAACAGGTTTTTGAAGATTTAAGTTATAAGATTCAAACAAGCAACCTCAAGCTTAAAAATTACGAGAATCTTGCATTCTCATTACAAACAATTAAGGATCAGTCGCCCGCTATAAAGGTGGAGGTGAAACAAGATTCAACTTATCAAGAGTCGCTTTATTTTTATGGCCAAATTTCTGATGATTATGGAGTTAACGACTTAAAACTTTTTTATTATCCCATTGAAGATGTTACGAATATTAAAGAATGGATCTTGCCATCTAATGCGTCTACCTTTCAAGAGTTCACATACGCATTTCCATCCAACCTAGACCTCTTAGATGAGACGTCTTACGCACTCTATTTTGAGGTTTCTGACAACGACCCCTTTCGCAAAAATAAGACTACAAGAAGCCGCGTTTTTAATTATAATTCCAAAGGTGATAAAATCATTCAAGAACTTCAATTAGAAGAACAAAACGAGCTCACTACAGCATTTCAAAAAGCATTGAACACCTTGTCTGAACAAGACAAAAACTTAAATAAAATATCTCAAAATCAAAAAGAAAAGGATCAGCTGAATTTTAGTGATCAACAAAAACTTAAGTCTTTTTTAGAACGTCAACAAGCACAAGATAAACTCTTAAAGGATTTTAATAAAAAAATGCAAGACAATCTAAATCAGTTTCAAAAATCAGATAAGGAAGATCCGTTTAAAGAACAATTAGAAAAACGATTAGAAGCGCAACAAGAAGCACTTGAAAATAACGAAAAATTATTAGAGGAATTAAAGAATATCACAGACAAAATTAACAAAGAAGACTTGGCCGAAAAACTTGAAAAAATGGCCAAGCAAAACAAGAACAAACAGCGTAGTTTAGAACAATTGTTAGAGCTTACAAAACGCTATTATGTTTCCAAAAAAGCAGAGCAGCTCCAAAACAGTTTAGAAGAGCTGTCTAAAGAACAATTGCAGTTGGCAGAAGAAGTCGAAGATGTTAATACGAAAGCAAACCAAGACAAGCTAAGTGATGTTTTTAAGGGGATTACCAAAGAACTCGACGACTTAAGAAAAGACAATGAAGCGCTATCAAAACCTCTTGAATTGCCTGACGATCCAAACTTAGAAGAATCAATTGAAAAGGATCAAGAAAAGGCAAGTGATGATTTAGGTAACAAAGAAGCGTCTTTGGACTCTCAAGATCAAAAAGACAAACTATCAAAAGCTCAAAAAAGTCAAAAGAAGGCGGGTCAAAAAATGCAACAGATGAGTCAACAAATGGCACAGCAAATGAGCAGTGGTGGTGGCCAGCAAATGAGTGAAGACATTGGTGTGTTGCGTCAAATTTTAGATAATTTATTGCTTTTTTCATTCGATCAAGAAGCCCTCATGAAGCGTTTTCAAGAATCCACAACAAACACCACTATTCACGCAAAGCGTCTTGTAAAGCAAAGCAATTTAAGAGAACACTTTGAGCACATCGAAGACAGTTTGTTTTCGCTATCATTACGTCAGCCTATGATTTCAGAGCCCATTAATAAAGAAATAACCGAAGTTTTTTTTAACATTGACAAAAGCCTTGAACTTCTTTCGGAAAACAGTTTTCGCGAAGCTATTGGTGCGCAACAATTTACCATTACATCCACCAACAAATTAGCTGACATGCTAAGCGACACCTTAGACAACTTGGAAATGCAGATGCAGATGACACCAGGACAAGGAGATGGTGAAATGCAGCTACCTGACATTATAATGAGCCAAGAAGCTTTGAGCAAGCAAATGGAAAAACAACTCGGAAAAAAAGGGCAGAAGCCAGATAGTGAACAAGATGGGTCTGAAAAAGGCGAAGGAAAGTCTAAGAAAGAAGGTCAAGAAGGTGAACAAGGTCAAGAAGGTGAACAAGGACAGCAAGGGAAACAGGTTGGAGAAGGCCAGGGCTCAGAAGGAGACAATGGTGACTTGTTTGAGATTTTCAAAAAACAGCAAGAGCTGCGGAATGCATTACAAGGTTTGATAGATAAAAATAGCATTGGAGACCAGGGTCAAAAATTACTGGACGCTATGGAAAACATAGAGCAAGACCTTATAAATCAAGGGATTACAGAAGGTTCTTTGCGAAAAATGCAAAACCTTAAGCATCAACTCTTAAAACTTGAAAAGGCCAAAAAACAACAAGGCGAAGATGTCAAGCGGGTTTCCAGCACTAGCAAAATCGAGGGCTCACAATCGCCAAATCTTAGTCAGGAGACCATCAAACAATATTTTAATACTATTGAAATATTGAATCGACAAAGCTTACCTTTGCGACAAGAATTTATGCAAAAAGTTCAAGAATATTTTAAGATAAAAAATGATTAGTTTTCACTCAGAAGTCCCCTTTGAAATTTCTAACGCTGACACAAGAGCTTCGTGGCTAAGCTCAATTATTTCTCAAGAACAGTTTAAAGAAGGTGAGGTTTCTATTGTGTTTTGCGACGATGCGTTTCTACACAAACTCAATGTCGAGTTTTTAAACCATGATACTCTAACCGATGTGATTAGTTTTGATTATTCTGTTGGTAAAGAAATTCATGGCGAAATATTTATCTCTATTGAACGTGTTCGTGAAAACGCCAAAGATTTCAAGCAAAGTTTTGATTCTGAACTATCGAGGGTGATGGCTCACGGAATTTTACATTATTGTGGTTACAAAGATAAATCCACATCGGATGAAGCTACAATGCGCTCTAAAGAAGAGTTCTATCTTCAACAACGGACCAATTAATTTTCTAAAGCCTTATATTTGCAATGCAAATGATTTGTTCCACGTGGAACATTAATATTTTAATCAATGTTTGATAAAATTTACGACGTAATTGTAGTTGGTGGTGGCCACGCAGGAAGTGAAGCAGCCGCAGCTGCAGCTAACATGGGCAGTAAAACCCTACTTGTCACAATGAACCTTCAAAACATAGCTCAAATGTCTTGTAACCCCGCAATGGGCGGTATAGCTAAAGGGCAGATCGTTCGCGAAATTGATGCTCTTGGAGGGTATAGTGGAATTGTAAGCGACACTTCTGCTATCCAGTTTAAAATGCTCAATAAGTCTAAGGGTCCAGCGATGTGGAGTCCCCGTGTCCAGAGTGACCGCATGCGCTTTGCAGAAGATTGGAGAATGCTATTGGAACAGACCAAAAACTTAGATTTTTACCAAGAAATGGTTACAGGTCTTGTGGTTGAAGGTGACGTAGTCAAAGGAGTGAAAACATCCTTGGGCTTAGAGATTCGCGCCAAATCAGTAGTGCTTACAAACGGAACTTTTTTAAATGGTCTAATTCATATTGGGAACAAAAACTTTGGAGGTGGACGTGCTGGTGAAAAAGCCGCCACAGGCATCACTGAGCAACTCGTTGATTTAGGTTTTGAGTCAGGTAGAATGAAAACAGGAACTCCTCCAAGGGTTGATGGTCGCTCTTTGGATTTTTCTAAGATGATCGAGCAGCCAGGCGATTTATCCCCTGAAAAATTTTCATACTCAGACATTACCAAGCCACTGACTAATCAACGCCCTTGTCACATGTCTTATACGAGCTTAGAGGTTCACAATCTATTAAGAGAGGGCTTTGATCGTTCTCCTATGTTCAATGGACGTATTCAAAGTTTAGGCCCCCGCTATTGCCCGTCTATTGAAGATAAAATTAATCGTTTTGCCGATAAAGATCGACATCAGATTTTCGTAGAACCCGAAGGTTGGAATACTGTCGAATATTACATTAATGGTTTTTCAACTTCTTTACCCGAAGATGTTCAGTTTAAAGCATTAAGTGCTGTAAAAGGATTTGAAAATGTTAAGTTCTTTCGACCAGGGTACGCAATTGAATACGATTACTTCCCTCCTACACAATTGACACACTCTTTAGAAACAAAGCCAGTTAAAGGCTTGTATTTTGCGGGACAAATAAACGGCACAACAGGCTACGAAGAAGCTGCTTCACAAGGATTAATGGCGGGAATTAACGCCAGCTTAAAAGTCCAAGAAAAGGATCCTTTTGTACTGAAGAGAAATGAAGCTTATATAGGCGTCCTGATTGACGATTTGATTACAAAAGGTACGGAAGAGCCATACAGAATGTTTACTTCAAGAGCTGAATACCGAACACTTCTACGTCAAGATAACGCAGACATAAGGTTGACCCCTAAAGGTTATGAACTAGGTATTGCAAGTGAGAAACGCTTGAAACGTATGGAAGAAAAGCTTTCAAAAGCGGAGGCATTTGTTGGGTTTTTTCGAACTCAAAGCGTGAAGCCAGAAGAAGCAAACCCAGTTCTCGAAAGCAAGGGATCTCAGCCGATTCGCCAGTCGGATAAAATGTTTAAAATATTCTCGAGACCCAATATTGGTATTGAGGATGTCCGAAAATTTGAAGCTGTTGAAACCTACATTCAATCCAATAATTTGGATAATGAAGCGATAGAACAAGCTGAAATACAAGTCAAGTATTCTGGATATATAACAAAAGAAAAGAACAACGCAGATAAACTAACTAGATTAGAATATGTCAAGATTCCTAGCGGATTTGATTATTCTCAAATCAAATCTATGAGTTATGAAGCGCGTGAAAAACTAAAAAAAATACAACCAACGACGGTCGCACAAGCATCTCGAATTAGTGGAGTTTCGCCGAATGATATTTCAGTGTTGTTGGTTTATATGGGGCGTTAATTAGCTGAATTGTTCCACGTGGAACGTGATATATGAAATCGCATAAAAGACATCTAAAACTTAAAGACTATTTAGTGAGTGGAGACTCATTTGAACTCATTTACGATGCATCAAGAGAATTACTTTACACGCATCCCAAGCCAGAAGAGTCTAAGCTTTCAGGTTACTATCCTGACACAAATTATATTTCTCACACCAACCAGAAAAAATCAATTTTTGATTTTTTTTACCATGTGGTTCGCTATGTTTCTGTCCAAAGGAAGTTACGACTTTTAAAACTCTACCAACCAAAACAAGGGGCGCTGTTAGATGTCGGAGCCGGGACAGGATTTTTCTTAAGAGCTGCTAAAAAAAGAGGTTGGACGGTTACTGGCATTGAGCCCAATTTATCGGCGCGAGAAATAGCAAATTCAAAAGCTCCAAATACAGTTTTTGATAACAGTAGATTATCAAGGCTCACCGCAAATTCGTTTGACGTTATTACTCTTTGGCATGTATTGGAGCACCTCCCAAACTTAGATGACGACATAAAAGTCATTCAGAAACTTTTGAAGCCAAACGGACGCATTGTAGTAGCGGTTCCAAATTTCAAAAGTTTTGATGCAGAATATTTTAAGACCTTTTGGGCGGCTTATGACGTCCCAAGACATTTATGGCATTTTTCTCAGCCGTCGATTTCAAAAGTATTTTCTCAGGTTCAAATGAAATTAGAGTCTTCACATCCTTTAGTTATGGATGCATATTATGTTAGCTTACTTTCTAATAAACTAAAGACAGGGTCTCTTCGAATTTTAAATAGTTTGTGGATTGGATTACTCTCAAATTTAAAGGCATTAAAGTCTGGAGAGTATTCATCGCTTATTTACGTTCTCAAAAACAAGAATTAGCGTTTTAAAGGTCTTTCAGCAGCTTTATTGGCCAACCCGCTTGAAACCTAGTCGACTTTGTTTTTCGTGACTTAAACCACACCTAAGCAAGGCATAAATAATAGTTTTTTACAATTAAAAGCAGCCACACGAATAGTTTTTGTTTATAACGAAACTCAAACACATATTTTCATAATATTATAATTAGTTTTTTTATTTTTGTATTCACAAACAAATTATACTCTCATGAAAAAATTATCGATTCTATTTTTAACGGTTATAACACTCACGTCCTGTCAACAACAAAAAATAGGTTTTGTGGACAATGGAGCTCTTATAAATGAGTACCAAGAACGTGTAGACATTGAAGCAAAACTCCAAATAAAAATCGATGCCTTTAAAAAACGGACAGATAGTTTACGGTCTGCTTTTGAATTGGAAATTAAAGAAGCGGAATTAAAAGCGAGAAAAATGACGCAATCAGCGATTCAGAAACTTTCACAGGAGCTTCAACAAAAAGAACAAGTGTTATCTCAAAGAGTTCAGTTTGAGCAACAACAAATTGCTCAAGAAAGTCAAACGCTAAACGACTCTATCATTAGTAAGGTCAAAGACTTTGTTCAATCGTATGGCAAATCTAATAGTTATAATTTCATTTTAGGAAGCAACGAAGCGGGAAGTGTTTTGTATGGCGAAGAAGCCTCCGACCTAACACAAGAAATCTTAAAAGTTCTAAACGAAAGCTATAGTGAAAACTAAGCTTTTTTCAGATGCAACAAGCGTGTTAGTTTGATGGATAAATCAGTCAAAACAATCTTCGGATTGGCATTGCGTTCTATGTGGTAGTTTGCCAGTTCGATCTCTTTAGAAATCCCAGCAATATTTGAAGCATCAATAAAAGGCGCAAAGTTTTCAAACTTAAATGACTTGTCATTTAAATTCATAAAGACTAAATCTCTGACATTGTAATTATAAAGGAGCGCTTGTCTAAAAAATCGTAAACTATAATCCAAAAATTGCTTTTGAATTTCACGTCCCGACTTTGAAATTTCATCACTCCAAGTCATCAAGTTGTTTATGGACTGCTTATTGCTTTTGGCTTGAAACGCCGTACGCACCCAGGCTATAAACCAGGCCTCATACTGAAGATCTTCTGGCTCTTGACTTAACAAATGCAGAGCTCTACTGTAGCTTCCTTCCGACTGGTGGGCAATATTTTGTGCCAAGCCCTCTTCCGTTTCATGAGTTTTGATGAGCGTGTTTTTTAGGCTTTCTTCTGAGAGTGGATTTAATTGCACGACTTGACAGCGGGATCGAATGGTATTAATCAGTTGTTCTTCATTTTCTGTCACTAAAATAATCACTGTTTTATCGGCAGGCTCCTCAATTAATTTTAATAGTTTATTGGCACACACGGAATTCATCTTTTCAGCCATCCACACAATCATTACCTTATACCCGCCGTTAAAAGCTTTTAAAGACATTTTGGATATCACATCATTAGCCTCCTCTACTCCAATATTTCCTTGTTTATTGCCCACACCAACCAATTCATACCAGTCATTAATTGACCCATATGGATTTGTTTCTAAAAAGGAACGCCACTCTGTTAGGTAGTTGGAAGAAATGGGTTTTGATTTAACTTTATCACTCGTGGTAACGGGATATGCAAAATGAATATTAGGATGTGTTAGTGGATTCATCAACCCAACTCCACCCTCTTGGTTTTTCATTAAATAATCAGCATACGCAATAGCCATCGGAAGGGCACCAACACCTCGTTTGCCTACATAAAGCTGAGCGTGTGGAATGCGTCCAGAGTTTACATTTTGTTTTAAGTGTCTTTTTAAAAAAGGTTGGCCTATGATATCTTCAAAAGTCATAAAACAAAGATAGCAGATTTAATTGAATCTTCTTACGAAATAAAGATGCTCATAAACCACAAATTTTTAATATGTAAGTTTTAAGAGTCCATATCAGAACTTTCTCAAACGGGCTTTTCATAGGCTAAAAGAAATACTTACCTTTGAGTTTTTATAAATTAATCCATATCATCTCTAAAAATGAAAACCATACAGAACGTAAATTTTAAAAATACAAAAGCATTAATACGCGTTGATTTCAATGTGCCTTTAAATGCACAATTCGAAGTCGCTGATGCCACGAGAATTGTTTCGGCAAAACCTACTATTTTAAAGGTTTTGGAAGATGGCGGGAGTTGTATTTTAATGTCTCATTTGGGCCGACCAAAAGCACAAGAGCCTGCATTTTCATTGCGTCATATCGTAAGCACTCTTGAGGCTGTTTTAGGAGTCCAAGTTTTGTTTGCAAGCAATTGTATAGGGGAAGAAGCCCAAAAAGCTGCGGATAATTTACAGCCTGGACAGGTCCTTTTATTAGAAAACTTAAGGTACCACCCCGAAGAAACAAAAGGGGATGTTGGATTTGCAGAGGCGCTTTCTAAATTAGGAGACCTTTACATTAATGACGCTTTTGGTACGGCGCATAGAGCTCATGCTTCAACCACCATTATTGCACAGTTTTTTAAAGACAATAAATGCTTTGGGAGCTTGCTTGCTCAAGAAATTGAAAGTATTGATAAAGTCATGAAAACCGGAGAAAAACCTGTTTTAGCAATTTTAGGAGGCGCTAAAGTGTCTTCAAAAATTACAATTATAGATAATATTTTGGATAAAGTAGATCATTTAATTATTGGTGGAGGAATGACTTTTACGTTTGTAAAAGCACAAGGTGGCCATGTTGGAAATTCTATTTGTGAGGATGATAAAATGGAATTAGCACTCGAAATTCTAGAAAAAGCAAAAGCCAAAAACGTTCAAATTCATATTCCTGTAGATGTGTTGGCGGCTGATGACTTTAGTAACGATGCAAACACACAAATTGTAGACGTCAGAGCGATTCCAGAAAACTGGCAAGGTTTGGATTGTGGCCCAAAATCAAAAGCGATATTCCATGACGTTGTTCAACAATGTAAAACTATTTTATGGAACGGACCTTTAGGCGTTTTTGAAATGGAAACATTTTCTAGCGGAACAATTGCTTTAGGAGATTCTATTGCAGATGCAACTAAAAACGGCGCTTTTTCACTAGTTGGAGGCGGCGATTCTGTGGCGGCTGTGAAGCAGTTTGGGTTTGAAAATAAAGTAAGCTATGTAAGTACTGGTGGTGGCGCAATGCTTGAAAGTTTAGAAGGAAAAACTCTTCCGGGGATTGCCA
>Ga0102887_1000134_pt1 | contig 31958 bp, 18 predicted proteins | sample Colrivmet1550B02_FD_84504 | JGI IMG/M metagenome (GOLD analysis project Ga0102887, IMG submission 84504) | Estuarine microbial communities from the Columbia River estuary - metaG 1550B-02 | ecosystem: Environmental > Aquatic > Marine > Intertidal zone > Estuary | place: USA: Columbia River...
ACCATACAAATCATTTTCTAAAACATTCTCTTTCATAAAGTTGATGTTCTCTTCAAGCACATCTAACATATCACCATCTGCTAATTGCAGAGTCATCCAATCTGGGTATCTCAAGTATGGAGTATCAAACCAAATTCTTTGTCTCTTTTTTCGAACAAAAGGAGTATGAACAACACCATCTCTGTCTGGTGGTTGAACAACTTTATCTTCTTGGTTTTCATAACCGAATTCTTCACGCAAGTCTAATATCATTTGTAAGAAACCTCGAAGATTTGGAATACTAAGTAACTGAAATGTGTTAATGAACGATATTTCAGTCCCTGTTGTTTCACTTAGAACTCGTCTACAGTTTTGATACATTTTCTCAAAATCAAGACCGTCACGCATGTATTCTGCTTGTTTGCCTACTCCATCTACACTTACGTATAAACTAAAATGTTTACATGCTGGTGCAACGTACCAGTGATTACCACTGTCTGGATTAAACTTATCTGTGTCTTCCCATACACGAACTTCTTCAATTGCTTTCAATTTGTCTATAAACTTATCAAATAACGCATCTTGTGGTGGACACATATTTGAAGTTATACTTAAATCTAGTGTTGCGTTTGGATTTTCGTTTACATAATCTAATACTTTGAATGTGTTGTTGTCCATTAGTGGCTCACCGCCAGTCATACGAAAAACTTTTAAATCTTGATACACTTTAGGAAACCATTCCCAAAATGCGGTGATGTATGGATTATCTCTACGAGAGACTTCTAACGGCATCATTCCTGTCTTACGTAGATAGTCTATGTCATTGTGACCTGTTCCGTTTGAGAAACGAAATCCGCCATGTTCTTTTACGTCATCTTCCCATGCAGTAGACAAGTGAGGTGAGCAATAACTACATTTAAAGTTACATGCTTGGTTAAAATTGACTTCGACATATCGTGGAGTAATGTCGTGGTCCCAAGGATTGTTTACAACTTCATCCCATGCGTCTTTTACCCACCATTCACTTGAGCGATAGTGTCTATCGCTTAATCTACCACCCTCTGGTGGATTCGGAGCATCTTCTACATTCCAACAGTACTGACATCCTTCAGGACGAGTACCCTCTTTCATTTGTTTTCGTTCTTGTAATTTGAACTGTGTATTATGTAATGCGTTCGGATTCGCTTTTAGTTCATCTAATGGAATCGCATGTGTTGGCGGATGATAACAACTGTGTGTTCTTCCTTGCGGCAAGTGTAAACTTACCTGAAGCCATTTCGCCATGCACATAGACGGTGACAATGCATTTAAATTGTCTCGTGTGACAACAGCATCATCGTCATAATTAGACATTTAGTGTCCACTCCACCCTGTTGTCTTCTCTGTTGCTAGTGGATTTTCAACTCTAGGAGGATTTATATAATTAGTCTTCCAAAATCTTCCTACTTCTGGTGTAGGGTCGCATATTTCCATATCTATCTTATCAATAAGAATATCTCCTATTCGCAAACACTCATCATATAACTTATCATAGTCCCACTCAACGCCAGTTCGACTACACTTCTCTTCACCACCAGCAACGATAGGTAATACTTCTTCTTCAAAATATGACTTGAACCAGTCAAACGATGAGATGTTCTCTAATTTGTAGTCATCTACAAAGTTCACATCATAACACCCAAGTCTTGCTCCGTAACAGGCCCAGATACCATTCTCTACATCTGCACCAACGCTACACCATATTGTTAGTCTTTGATAATTTTTATGCCATATTCTCTTTTTAAAGTCTTCTACTGGTACTTTTTTACCTTCATCTAGTGACATCTTAACACCTTCACGATATCCTGCTCTAAATGCCTGAAATGGTGAACCCGCATTAAACACTTCTGAATAGATATTGTTCATTTGGATGTAGTTCAAGTCCCAACAGAAGTCTACTTTCTTTGTTTCGTCTTCTGCGTTCTCGTGTGTTTTCATCTCTAACACTAAATCTACTGGCCAACATTTAATGCCACCATTTCCGTAAACTAGTCCATTAACTGAATTCTTAGCACTCCAACTTATAATTGATACTGCTAAGTCTGTGTCGTCTGGAATTGATATTGCTAAATCAAAAAAACTTTCATCAACAATGTTATCGCCATCAATAGTAATAAATCTGTCAGTTTCACTTTGTCTTGCACATTCTTTATGTGCGTTATCAAATCCTTTTACTCCATCTACTCTTTTAGCAAATGGGAACTTCATCATTAGATTCGCCCAATGTTCCTCTTTTGCTGGTTCGTCATAACTGATATAGAATACATCTAAGTCACCAAGAATTATTTCTGTTTTCATATTTTTCTCCACGAATACTTATCAAAATACTTCTGCGTATACACGCTTATACTGTATTTATTATCTACAAACTTAATGCGTTTTCCAGTAGATAATAGTTCAGAAAATGGTATTTCTACTATTTTGATTAAGAACTCTGGACGGTCCTTATAAGTTATAAAGAATACATGGTCAGTCTTCCCAGCAACTGTTACTAATTGATTTGCGTCAATTCCAATAGTTTTCTTTAGTTTTTCATTGGCCTCGAACACTAGTTCATTCTCTTCTAAAGAAACAAAGATATCAGCATCTTCTGTTTCTAGTACCTTATGTAACTGATTGTCTTTGTTTCTTCTTTTAATATCGACTGTCGATTTTACAATTTCATATACAAGAGGATTATCTGTTCTGCTTACTATATAGTCTGAGAATTTATAACTACCATTAAGAAAAGGCTCAATGTCTTTAATCTCAAACCAAGCAAATAAGTCTTTAGTATCTTGTATCTGGTTAGTTATTTGTGAAATCTTGTTGAACCCATCAAAATAAACAGCACGACATGTATCAGTTTTGTTTATAAGACTTATCATGTTAATGCATCCTCGAGTTGTTTAATCTTATTCTCGTCCATCCAATTCTTCTCTACATAATGTACAGGCAATGTTTGAGTGAAATTACCAATCTTAACTTGTAAATCATCTCCCAACTCACTTGTTATACTTTTTGTCCAATCACTGTCTATTTGATTTGACGGCACATTCTGTATCATACTTTTCATATGAACAAAAGTAGGAACATCTTTAATATCGTAATCACATGTTTCTGCTTCAATATCTAACAGTTGAATGGCTAATGCGTATGCTACATCGGCACTCATCCAATTCTGTCCTACACCCTTAAGAAACTTATCAAAGTATACATTCCAATGAGTCATAACCAATTCAACCATTCTAAAGAATTCAAAAGTTAGTTCTGATTTCTTAAAGTATGTGAAGTTGCTATATACGTTTGGTAGATTTAATTGAGTGAACTTCTTTCGATAATAGTCGCTTGTTACATCTTCGTTGCGAAATGTTTTAACATTTGTGCAACACCAAACATCTTTCTTAGCAAGATAATCCCACCAATAGTCTACGCTCTCAGTGAATATCATATCACTATCAAGTATAATAGTTTCATCATAAGGAGTCATATGTGGATATTTCCACTTGTTGTGTATCTTCCACTTATCTCCTTTGGCGTCATCATTCCAAGGAATATCAACTATAGAGTCAAATACTTTTTTGTGTTTGGCAGTTATTAGTTTCTTTGTTTCTTCATCTACACATACACATAGATTGCTATTCTCTTGTGTTGCTTTTAAACTGAGAGCAAGAGCATACGACATTTCTAAGTAATCAATGTCTCCACTATTCTGGGCAATAGTTATATATCCTTTGCTCATACTTTTTCTCCGTTTGCTAACAGGTCATTAATGCATCTTGCGATTGCTTTCTTATTCATAATATGTATGTCCACATTTTTAAACCTTGATAGTAGATGATTTGTAATTCTTTCAGCGTCAGCACAATACATAATAATATCATTATGCGAGTTGACTCTGTAAATATCATCAAGGTCAAAACTGTTATTCAGATAATTAAATGGTAATGATGGTACATCAAATGCAACACTTCCATTTAGTATATGTAATGCCATTGAAAACGCAAAGTCATTTCTGAATAGATTACCACTGCAATTATATAGGTAATAGTAATACTTATAATTATATTTTATGTGACTTATGAGAGTGAATAGATTTTCGGCAAAATCAGATTTTTTAAAATAAAAAACTGTTGCCCAATACATAGGAATACTAAAGTTATCAAGGTATTCTATGTTCTCTTTATGACGTTCTGATACATCTCTGTATTTACAGTTAATCATCACATCGTTTTCACTATCCCATACTTGGTCTAAGACATTATTCATAATGAAATAGTCAGCATCTATAACCAATGTTTCGTCATACGGAGAGAGTTCATAGACCTCACTTCTACCCATATTCTTAAATGATGCGTACTCAGTTATATGGGTGGTATCTTTGAACAATCGTATATTGTCTGGTTGAAAACTATCACTAATAATTACGTTATCGAAATACTTGTTAATTAGTTTCTTATTTGATTTTAAAGTCTCAGTATTAGTTATTAGACATATCTCGTCAAATAACGAAAGATTCTTTCTGGCATAACCAGCACATGCACATGCCTGCTCGGCATAGTTGACGTACTCGTTATTCTGAGCAAATATTATAATACCCTTACTCATATTAAATTTCTAATACTTTTTCTATTTTACGAGAACTTCTTAATTTTTGGTATTCGTTATAATAGTCATTCACTACTTCGAAGTACAAACTAGAGATATCATCAAGGAACTTTTCAGTATCTTCGATACGAACAGGTATGTCGTTTTTATCTAGTAGTGTTATCTCTGTTTTGCCATTTGAAACAACAAAATTCATAAAAGATATGAGTGATTGGTCAACTGTGAATGAGCCACCAGCAGTACTATAACTTAGTAAGTTCTGTGTTTTGACTTTTAGATTGTTTTTGTTTAGATTGAAAGTCTTCATTGTATTAGAAAAGTCTAATGCTTTCTCTAATCTTTCCAAGTCCTTCTCTGATGCTACATCTTTAATACTCTCGGCCATAAATTTATTCTCCTATATTACTACTAATAATACAGTAAAATCAACCAAAAGTCAAGTCTTAAAGTTCAGAAATATGGGAATAACTTGGGGATGTAAGTGTTACACCATCTGGAGTATCTTCAGTTATTAGTTCATCAATTGTTACAGTTAATGAACCAGCAACATAATCTGTTCCTATCCATGTTCCAGAATATGAACCATTTGTCCAATTATCACCCGAAACTACATATGATGCAATGCCCGTTCCAGTTCCAGGTCCAGTTGCTGTAAATCTAGTAGCAGTAGTGGTTGCTGTGCCTGTTGCTACGTAATCAGCAGTTCCTAAATTCTGTAATGTTCCTTCACCAGTACTTCCATCGGATAGTCCGGTTCCAGTTGCTGTAAATACTGTATTAAGATTATTATCAGCCGCTCCAATTGTAGTGAAGTCTAATGTTCCTGTTACTGTAATCTTGTAAGTCTTGCCGACTACGAATGTTCCACTTCTGAATACAGTCTCAGTCTGACCAGTGGCAGTAAAAGTTGTACCTATATTGTTATCTGCTGAACCTAATGTTGTAAAGTCTGTGCTACCAACTGCTGTTATTGTATAATCTTTTCCAATAACAAGTTCACTGCTTAAAGTCTCAGCGTTTCCAGTTGCAGTTGCTATGAACGTTCTGTTTATTGCATTATCTACAGCACCCAAAGACACCCAATCGACTGGATTAGTGGCGTCAGTATTAGATGTAATAACATATTCATCACCAACTACTAATGCAGTGTGTGCCACAACAGTACCACCCGTATGGTTGTCTGTCGCACCGATTGATGTAAAGTCAGTTGTTCCTGCGTTAACGATGGTGTACTCGGTCCCAATCACAAAGTTGCCTGCAACCAAAGTAGACTCGTGTAATTCATTAAACCATATTCTAATATCTATGTCGTAATTATTTGAAAGTTTTGCTTCAACGAATAATTGGTTGTCTGAATAATCACCAGTTCCACCTTTTTTGTATATTTGTTGATAATTTGTGTTTAGACTACTAAATCCTGGTCCCTCGAATCCTACACCTGTAGATGCTTCTGTTATAGAATGTCTTATTTTGATAACGCCAATACTATCTAAGAGTGTTTTCCAATCTAAACTTTGTGCATGAGATACATCAATACTAGAAAGAATTGTGTCAATTCTAATTTCACCACCAGTATTGAAAAAATGTCTACGAGCATCTGCGTCTATAAAGAGAACTCTTGTTTCGTAATATATTTGTTCGTTACTTGTCCAATAAGGAGTACCCGGAGTTCCTGATGGGTCGTAATATGTCTTGTTAGTGGATTTTTGGTTTGCGTTTACAGTCATGTATGCTACATCACTGTTTAGTTTGTTTCCTACTATGTTTGCTATATCAGTTGTTATAGTAGGAATAATTGATAGAATATCGTCTGATGGCCAACTAGCATCTGTTGTACTAGTTGGCGAATATAAGTTTGTGCCTTGATGTTTGCCTGCATATAGCATCGCGGTTAAAAGTTCATCCCACAATGGTGTTGTTACTTGCTCATTTGCTTCAGCAACAACGAGATGATTTTGACCGTATCCCGAATTACCAACGCCTATGCCTACAATATTATTAATATCTCCTACAAAAGAGTTAAAATTCGCCACCAATATTGCATTGTTTTGGTGATTTTTTGTTAAATAATAACTCTGTGGCATATTACATCTTCCACAATTTAAAAATTACAGGCTATCAGTAACAGTTGCAGTTGGGTTTGTTAAGTTAACTGAACCAGATGCATTTGTTAATTTCTTTGATGCGATTGTAACTGTTGATGTTCCTGGAACAGTATCATAACCTGACCATGACCATGCACCACCATAACCAGAGCCACTGCCTGAACGGGCAACGTGAGCATCTGCTAAGTCAATCTGAATGTAAAGGTCTGCACCACCATTGCCTGTCTTTGCTGAAACTTGAATATAGTTAGCACTATAATCAGAGTTATCTGCAAATTCTTTCTTATGAACAACATAAGAAGTTGATATACTGTTGTGCTTATATCTTGTACGTGCATCAACTGAACTTGAATCTTCTGGTCTTACTGAGTAAGTAAAAGTTCCTAGTTCACCACATAATTGATTCCATGAACTACCTTGGTCTTCGCCACCTGTAGCACTATGTGATGCTGTAACTCTAAGTTCGCCGCCTGCGGTAAACCAAGCATTCAAATTGGCCGCTGAACCAAATTCAAATTTAACAATTTGAGTTCTAGTTCCGTTCCAGTTTGATGCTGTTTCGCTTGTTTCGTTCTGTACGCTTGTGTCCCAGTCTGTGTAAGACCAAGGAGAATCAAAGCGTGTTTCAATATCAGAGATGAATGATGATATTTTTGAACCGTAATCAGTCCAAGTTATTGTATCACCAACATCGACTGCTGTGAATGGATTTGATATGTTGTAATAATTACTAATCTTCGCCGCCGCACTGTGTAGTGAATCATGGTACGCATCATCAATAGTATCACCAGTTGATGGATTTGCTGTTATCGTATGTGATTGGTTATAACCACCATGCACACCTGTGCCGTTTAAGATAGTATCCATAGCACTTCTTAGACTGTTTAAGTCTGTATTTGTAATTGTTGAGCCTGAAGCCATTGTTATACTCCTAAAATTTAACTAATTTGAATTGTAACTGTGTAATCAATTACAATTGTTCTATTTGCCGCAAGTAACACGGGATGGAAAGTTACATGCGTCATCATTAATGTTTTTGTTTTGTCCAGGGCACTACTGTTCGTCACACCCGAGAGAAGTCCGATTTCATCAAATGTAAAAGCATCTGCTTGTGTCTCTGTTGCAGAACTATCACTTGTTGGAATCGCTACTCCTACAGCAGTTGCATAATCTGTGTGACTTACGTTTACACTAAATTTTACTTTTGCTGTGTTGTTTGGTACTAATTCTCCAGCCCCCATGTCCTCTCCTGGAAAATAGACAGTATTAACTGTTTCCTGTTCGTATGTAGGAACATACAATGAAGCATTGCTCGCCGTTATTGCTAGTTGGTCATACGTTGGGTAGACTCTTGGAGAACGATACGAAAGAGTAGAAGTTGAGGTACTTCCACCAGTGCCAAATTGCATCCAATTAATATGTGGGGCACTGCCACTAGCATTTACGCTTGTTGCTTTACCTGCCATAGCCGAAGCCATGACATATGCCATATTTCCTGGATGAATTGCATTTTTCTTTTGCACAAGCACATCACCACTCTCTTTATCATAGATTTTGAGCGTACCGACTACTTGAGATTTTATTACGTCTTTAAACATGTTATATCCGTCTCTTAGATTATATCTTATATTTATCTACTATTGTATTTATACATTTATGCAAATACTTCTGTTCTACTAAAATTATTTCTGGTCTTGTAAGACTAATGCTAGTGGCGTTTCAAGCACAAATACTCTATCATTTTGTGAAAAATTGTGTCCTACTGTTGTATATAATGCTCTTTCTACAATATTTAATTCACCGCCAGTGTTTTTATCATACATCATAAACTCTACATTTTCTGGATTACTAACACTTTGTACAGCAATCAGTTTCTTGTTCTTCTTTGAGGCACTTAATTCTTCTGCCTTTGCTGTTCCTTGTAATCCGGTATACTTAAATCGTCCTCTAGCCGTGCCTGTTCCTGTGCCGACGCCTGTTGCTGTAAATACTGTACCAACATTACTATCGGTTGCTCCAATTAGTGTGAAGTCTGTTGTTCCGACTGATACAATAGTATACTCTCTTCCAATGACAAATGAACCAGAGTTAATTGTCCAAGTATCTGCTAATGTTCCCCAATCTTTAATAGGAACATTATAGCCCCTACCATAAACATCATACACATAAAACTCTGTTTTGTCAAGAGTAAACCCAGTTAAGTCGCCATCAGTTGCATGTATGTCTGCATCGTTACTTCCGTCTTTGTAATCTTGGAGTATAACAACAGACGATTCAACTGCTCTAGCATCAACTTGACCCGTATCAATTCCACCCTCAACTGTAGTTGCAGTAGTTCGGTTTCTTAAAAAATCACCTGCTTCTAAATCGCCATGACTGCCAATATCTTTGTCTGTAGTATTTGTTGGCGTATTTCCTGTTGTGCCACCATCAAAGACTTCGCCCTGTTTCTTATATCTACTTGCTTTACCGAAGTCTAAGGTAAGATTCAAATTCTCATCAATAGTTGTTGATACGATTGCTGTGTCTGAGGTTTTATTTAATCGTTTTACTTCTCGTATCTTTGTGTGATATGGTTTTGTTTCTCTGATATATTCTAATATGTCAGTCTCACCGTCTCTCTGATACACTGCGTGTTGCTTTAATTCTCTGCTATGTAAGTTTAGGTCAAAATAACTTGTTTTAAATAACCAATCAGGATAAGATTTTTCTGTATAAAGATAATCAATCATTCTATAGAATATATTATTGATAAATGATGTTTCAGAATGATTTCTAATTAGGTTCATTAATTCTTGTATTTGGACTCCTACTGCGTTCTTATAATATTCTTCAACCACTGTGCCGTTGCCTGTTCCTGTGCCAGTTGCCGTGAAGGTCTCACCAACGGAATTTGCGCCAGCACCTATCAAAGTGAAATCAGTTGTGCCAACTGATAGTATTTCGTACTGTTCACCAATGACAAAGTTTCCGCCTGTCTTTGTTTCTGGATATGTTATAGATGAAAGTTCTATATTCAACGAACTTTTGCTTCTATTAACTAGTTGAAGTCTGTTATCTATTTCAAAGTAATATTCGTCATGTGTTGGTAGTTTCAACTTAAATGATTTTATTCCATTTTGATATTGCCCAATCATATCAAACTCTCTAGTAGTTGATAGGTAAGAGAAAGTTTTGATAGTTTTGTAATTGTCATCTATATACCAGTCACCAAGACTAAAGATAAAGTCATCTGTGTCTATATATTGTGCATGATTTGAATACTTAGTTTGTAGTAATTCTTTACTCATTACCGCATTAATAATCGATGCGAAGTTTTCTCTTGCCTTGTGTTCAATTGTGAACCAATTATTATCTGTCTTTGATATCTTATACACTCGCAATACATCACCAACAGTCATTTTGTGATTTTGACTTATTTTTAGAGTAGAGCCTTCAATAGTTAGATAACTTGATTTTACTGTCTTGTTGTCATGTGTGACCACAATGTCGTTTATAGTTAAACCGGATATAAACTGATTGCCGTTAGCATCAACTGGTGTTACAACTGCGAAGTTAATATCTTCCAAGTCTGATGTCGTAAACTTTGTAGCATATGTAGACTTGAATCTACATTTATCATCAGATAAAAGATTTTCAATAGTAATACCAGAGATGGAGTCAGTCATGTCATCCAACACTACCGGATTAACCGGAGTATCGTTGTCTTCTATAAGTAGTTGCCAATCTGATGTTTCTTTTACAATTCCGGTTGTTACTTGATATTCTAATGATGTGGTTATTTTACTACTGTCATATGATTTAGAATGATTAGTAATAATCGCACTAGTTTTACCTACTGGCAAGAATCTATTTTTAGGAGCGGAAGAGGCAAGTAGCATTGCAAGATTCTTAGCATCAGAGTCTGTAGATGACCAGAAGAAATAGTCAGTTATTTCTTTGCCAGCATCAGTATCATAGTATGTCTTTGTGTTATATGCAGTTGTTGCCACTGGTAATGTTCGAGACTTTGTCCATTTACGTATTATTATATTAGAACTATCTACTGTTTTGCCCCAATATTTCCTCACAAAATCGACATCTAAGTTTCCATTAGCATCGCCATAGTCGTTATAACGATAAAAACGTGCGTCTTCTGTGTCCCACCATATAGTATCTAACTTCTCGTCTAACCACAAGTCGTTGCTTGTAGTTGTATCATATTTTGCAGGGTCAGTCCACATGATGTAATCTAATTTTGAAACAATTTGTCCTGGCATCTTTAAGTTAAGTGGGTCATATAGTTGATGGTTTATAAAGTTCTCACCATCTTGTACTATTAGTCTTTTAGTCAGGTCAGTATCAATAACTGTGGCTTTTCTGGCATGAATTGATGTACCAGTCGCCGGACTATAACTCAACACTGCCCAACCGGCAGTACTGTAATTGTCTATCCATAATTTACTTGCACTATTCAGTCCAAGTGCTGTTTCAAATTCTAAGCGTGACGAGCCGTTAAATCCAGGAGTATATCTCACTGATTTCCATTGCATCGCTTTAAAGTTAGCACTTGACGTTACATTAGAGTATGTCAAAACTAGACCAACTCTAGTTAACATTGATGAAGAAGTTCCCGAGAATGACATTTGTACTGAGTCTGAAGTAAATATCATTCTTCCGTCACTCGACAATCCAACCACGAGGTCTGATGCCGCAGTGATTTGACTTGCGAATTCTAATGCAGAAGGACTTGATGAAGTTGCGTTACTGTATGTTCCCGCTGTTATTCCTAAATCACTAAGAGGATTTCCAGAAATATTAGATGTAACGATACTCTTTTCTGTGCTTGTTATTTTTACTTGTCTATCAGACTTGACTGCTTCAACAGTTGAGCCTTGAAATACTTGATTATTTAAATCAACAATAATATTATCTGTGGCATCAACAGCGACCATTGGGTTGCCAGTTTCTGGACCAGGTCCTGGGTGTGCTGTTGTTGTTGTATATCCTAATCTGCTCATAGCACCAGAAGTCACTTCAACGATATCTAAGTTATGATTTGTACTTGTTATTTTAATCGTGCCAGATATAACTTGTGCTGAGACTCCAGAAACACCAATTGCATTTATTTGTGCAGTAACACTATCTAATGTTGGTGGCGAATTCGTTTCATATGTACCTGCTGTGATTCCCAACTCGGCTAATGCAGTTCCAGAAATTACCATTTGACTTCCTGAACTTGCTATAGTCATGCGATTGTCTGCGCCAACTGTAGCAGTAATGTCAGTTATTGTAGTTAAGTCTGTCGCTAAGTTATCTAGTTTCGAATCCGTGTAAGCATTTGTTGTTGATAGTCCTAAATCAATCAATGAACCACCTGTCATGGTTAGTTGCGGAACTGATGTTGTCAGAACCAATTGATTTGACGAAGCAGATGCTACAACATTGCCTGTTCCTGAATTAATCGCATTTACAATTGCAGTTAAATCATCGCCGCTTGTCAGTGTAACCGTATCGCCATTAATTGTCAGTGGCTTTGTCGATGACATAACTGGAGAAGAAACTGTTCCAGTAACAGTTAAATCTTCAATTGTCTTTGTTGTTCCATCAATTACTACTGTGTTGTTTGTTGTAAGTGCCGAACTTCTTGTTGCTGTTGTTGTTTTTGATATGTTTTCTGTATTACTATAGTCTATAGTCAGTGATGTATCATCAATTTTTATTTCGTCACCATAAGTAGAACTAAAGGCACCTATTGTTTTTGCAACAGTTCCAGTGAACGTAACTGTTGTGCTTGTTCCATTTTCAACTGTACCGCCAGAATTATAAACAACAAAACTTGCTTGTTCATCTTCGGTCACAATTGGGTTGGCAACTGTACCAAGAATTGTAATTCCCGAACTAGTTAATCCAGTTGCTGTATAAGTGAACTCTGTGCCATCAATTGTTATTGTCTCATTGTCAGTGAATTCTGGGTTACTTACCGAACCAATTGCTTCTACACCAGAGTTTGAACTAGTTGGAACGAACACACTATTTGAAGTTGTGGAATCTATCTCAACAGTTAAGGGTTCAAAATCTTCTTCAAATACTAGATACTCATGTACTATTGTTCCATTTACTGATTTTGTTCCATTAGAAGATAGTAAATAATATCCTGATATAGTTGGAGTTATCTCGTCAGCAGATATTTTTATATAAATTGGCTTAGAAGCAGATTCATCATCAATTTCAGAAGCAGTACCAATATATAATTGATTATCTGATGTTTCGCCAATATAACTTAATTCGGCAACTTCACTAAGACGTACAACATCCCATTCTCTGTCTGTGTCTGCTTGTATCCATGCGGTGTCACCTTCGTATAAAGAAGTCTCTGTCAAGGAAGTCAGTGAATCGTATGTGCTTGTAGTGTAACTGACATCAGATTCATTCACATATCCCGTTGTTTTAATTGCTATATTATTTTCTTTTGTAACGGGTAATAGTTCTTTAGTTGTATCTTGGTATTCTATTAAAAATGGGTCTTGAATCATGTCGTCAACTAATACTTCTTTGGTCATTGTAAATTTCGAAGACTGATGACCATACTCACTTAGTTTAATTGCCCAGATGTCAGATTGTGTGATGTTTTCAAAATCACTGTTGTTGTTAATTATCTTATCGATGCTTGAAACTGTTCCTTTGTGTGACAAGAAACCTTTATAAAATTCTAGTTGAGATTCTCTTTCAACACCGTGATTTGTTAGATAGTCTCTTGTTGTATATCCATATTGGTTTGATTTCAACTTATTGACAATTGATAAACTTTGGTCAACTAATGTATCTCTGTAACTATTAGTTTCAGCAATCATTGTATCGAAGTTAGGTAACAACTTATTATCATATACTATGAAACCATCAACTGACATCGTCCCGTCCCAATCGATTGTTCGGTTACAATCAACTTGTACTCTAAGATTTCTATTATGACTATGAGGGTCGTATATGACATCTCCATAACTATCAGTTCTGTCAACAACGAATGCGTGTTCGATATCTCTTATATCCATCTTCATTCCATAGATAGGAACGTTGCTTGTGAATGTTAGTTTAGAACCGTCTGTGTGAAAATTAACTTCAGAATTTGGTATAAGTCTGCCAGATGCGTCTACTATACGATAATAATTCTTAAATGTTTCTGTTGCTACACTGGCTACACCATAATCTGTATTAAAATTGCCGCCAGTCAATAATGGTGTCAGAGTGATAAAATCACCAACCGAATTATTTTCTGATTGCCATTCTAAGAATTTGTATAATAGATTTTCCCAATCTACGGGCTCAGCAAACTCATTTGAATCTGTGAATTCCCATCCTACTAATTTAAGATAATGTTCATATCCCATTATTAGATGTGCAACTTCATCTACTGTTTCTAAGATATCTCCATAATTATAATTCTTTACAGTATCATCTACCAAGTCTTGGTAACCCATTGCTTGAATTTTGTTTGTTGTTGGCCATTCTGCTACTGGTTTCCAATCTTTAATATTATCATCAAAGTCAGTAGATGATGTATGGCTGGTAAGACAAACATAAGGAATATCATTCCATAATGTATATGAATCCATTCTGTAATACTCGCCTGATTGCCATGATTTTAATGTGAGTTTATCACCGGCAGTTGAGAATGCTTTTTCTCCACTTGCTTTATCCCAACCCATTGAGTAAAATACTGGATTTAGTTCATCATATCCGTGAACTCTAAATCCAAACTTGTCAATCTTAGGCTGTGAAATTAGTGTCCATCTACTGTAATCAAAAACGATTACGTTAGGGTCTGCTTTTTCTTTTGCTGAAGCCTCAGTTATTTTTCTTTTATAATACTTACTGTCATTTGGATTTAAAACAATCGTGCCGGCTACATAATTGCTCTCTTTGGCAGTTTGTAATGAATACTCTGGATGCTTAGTAGCGGTTGATACTTTTTCTAATACGATAGCACTAAAGAATTCGCTTCTATTTGGCACACCAGCATGAACAAACAAGTCAAAGTTGTCTTCTGGTAATTCAGTGAATCTACTATTTGATAATGCGTTATTTTCTGTCTGCAATTTAAAGTTATTAACAAATCCACCTAACTTTGAGCCCAATTTAAATGAATAGTTTTCTTTTTCTTTGATTGTTGTTTTATTGTCAATGCCTTCATTCTTATTAGAATACTCAATAATATCTGCTAATTCATTTTTATATTTGTGTATAATCTCAAATGGATTTGTCAACAGCATTAATAGAAATTCTGCAAATACATATTCACTGCTACGAGTCCATGCGAGTTCAACTGGAGAATTATCACCAAATTCCCACGCTTGTTTCATTAACTCTATATCGTCATATGTAAATGTGACACCGCCAAAGAATAAATCTTCTGGTGGTTTTAATTTTCCAACATCTGCAGGTGTCGGAGCATCGGCATCGCCCCAAACTGGAACTGGACAAGTTAAAGAATTAGTTGATATTAATAAATTCCAAAATGCAACTGTGGTGTAATCTGTGCCATACGTAGAATCAAAATCTACTGGCTTCTGTGATAATTTGATTGCTTTCCATGGTTCCAGCAAAGGTCTGTCTGTGCCATAAGCACGAATTAGTTGGCCTCTCCAGTTACCACTGGCTGTTTCATCTTTTGCTCTATAGTTCCATGTTTTAAAATCAGAGGCATCGTGTGCATCATTAGTCAAATTATCGATACTATTCCTCGACATCCACTTTTTAAAGAATGGATACATAATGTATTTCTTTTCAGCATTAGAATAATCATTTGTAGATGTTCCAAATAGACCATAATTCATACTGTCTATCGTAGAATTTGTATTATCTGATAGATTATTAAATACTAAAGTTTCGAATATAAATAAAATTTTATCTATTCTGTTTGTTTCAGGTCCATTACCTTGACCGTAATCAACTAACGGATATGCTGGTATCAATGAACCATCATGTCCTTTAATAAAATTGACGTCCGTTTCATATTCCGTATCTGTGATAATCTCTGGAATATGTGCTGGTGCGATTCCCAATGAAGTTGCACTTGGTGGGATATAATTCTCTTTAATGTTAATATAATGTCTAACAGTTATTGTGTCACTAGATGACCTGTCTGTTGTAAAGATTATCTCTGTTGCACCAGATGATAATGTATAGTCTACGTTAAGTCGTTGAACAACATCATTTAGAATTATAACAACATCTTTGTCATATAGTATAGAATCTCTAAATGTAGGCATTACCTGCTCAGTCGCACCATCGATAACATTTACATCAAGTTGCTGATAATGAGAATGATTCTCACCAAAGTTTATCATTGTGCTGTCTCTAAAAATGCTTACACTTGAGTGTTTTCCTAAAGATATGGTGTCGATTGCATCTTCTAAAACTTGCAAGTCTGTTTTAGTATCACTGGCACTGTTTGACAATTTGTCTATAATTGTCGTTAATAGTTTATTCTTGTATCCGTTGTAAGAGTTTGATAAAAATTCTGTTGCTTTTATTGGATTATAATCTTCTCTTGTTAACGCAAAGTATGCCTCTTTAATATCTATAGAGTTAATAACTAAAATACTTCCCTTGTCGGCATGTCTTAGTTTCTCAATTGTATCACCGATATTTCTGTAGTTATTTGAAGCGTTAGCATCTCCAGTTAATCCGCTCGTGGTCTCAATTATACGAGACATATGCTCATGCATTGTAGAGTAAACCAACTCTACATTAACATACGAATTATTATCAATATTGTATTCTAATGAAGGATTGATTTTTTGAAACACTGTATCGCCGTCATAAACAACAGCAGTAGAAGTACAATAATCAACATATATATTTCCAGCAACCTCACTTGTTAGTGTGATTTTCTTTGACACTGTGTCAAATGTGTAGTTTCCTATTTGCTTTTTGCCATCTACATATAAATCAATTGAATTGAAATTTTTAGGAGACTGAAGAAGTTCAATCTCTGAAACTGTAATTTTGTCGCCAACTTCTTGTCTTAGGTTTCTATAATCAAAAGTAGTAGAGACCATCAATTGTTTATAAGTAGTAATACTTGGATTTTCCCACTTATAGGTTGATGTTTCTAATAAGTCAATGTTGAATACCATCTCACTGTAATAATCACCCGCTTTTAACTTAGGTTTGAATCCTAGTTCAGCGTCTGTTACATAATTGTCACCAACTACATAGTGAAATATTTTTATGTCAGAAAGTTGAGTTGTTCCTGTATCATCATATGATTTAAATGTTGGCAGTTCCCACGTTACATCACTTAAAGATTTATCAGCACTTGAAGTGCTAAGTTCTATGTGTTGGTCAAATTCTATGATTGGACGAGATGCCTGTACTATCAACTCGAAGTTTGAATCATCAATATATGCCTTGATATCATCATAATGGAACCAACTGTTATTTTTTGACCACCAGTTATCTGTGCCGTGTGGCATATCTGTACTATTGTTGATTGTAACGTAATGTTTGTTGTCTGAGCCAGCAAAGATTTCAGCACGAAATGATGATGGAACCCAGTAGTACATACTAAAGTTAACAAATTTATCTAAATCTATTGGCAACGCAACAGTTCTTAATGTGTTATTGCTATTAAATAATCTTCTGTGGTCGTTTGTGAGCGACCCTTTATTATATAGAGCGTTAATTAAATCATCATAAAATACATTATCAGTTGCATTTCTGTTTGAGAACGTTGGTTCTAACCCGTAATTATCTCTTGCATATGATTGTGGCGGAAAAGAAAGATATATATCACTACTTTTAAATATTCCTTTTTCTTTTCTACCAACAAACGCTTTTGTTTTCTCCATTTCACCAACAGAAAACGCACGGTCAAGAGTTGACTCAAATATTGTTTCTAACTCGCGGTTCTTTAAGTGTCCTGGTAAAAAGTCATAAATCTTCTTTGCCATCTTTATTCGCCTTGTAATTCAGATTGTGATAATTGTGTAATTATTTTTACATCATTTGATGTTGTGACTGCCATGAACACTTCGTTTAAGGCACAAGAGATACTCAATAGGTTTGTAAATTCATTTGAAGAATATTTAGGTGTAATCACTACACTCGAAATATAATCTCCTAGTTCCTTATGTAAGTAAGCCGCTAGTTCCGAGAAGTAGAACGTGTCTCCAAAATCCCAGTTATCAATTTTAAAATATTCATTCACTTTTGTAGATACTGCGGTTTTTATTTCACTATCAGTATATCCGACGCCCAACTTCTTAATCACCTTGAATACTGCTTGGTTCTCTGACATAGCATATGAACCAAATAAGTACTTAAATTCTACTGGGATATAAGCAACATGGTCTGCAATGGCTGCCTTAGGCTCAATTGTATTCATCAATTTTTTCAATTCATAATTGTTCGGCGGAACTGGAGTAGAAGTTGTGAAATCGTTTGCTATCCATTTTTCTACATTTCTAACATAATCAGAACTCAACACATACATATCAACGATGTTACTTGTGCTAGGATTGATTCTCTTGTTTATATCAGCATAATGGTCCCATCTAAAACTTGTAAAGTCATCTTCAGCAAATGATATTCCTTCTTTTACTGCATATGCAGTCCCATCATGGACAATAGTTTCTCCGCTACCACTAAAGTTTAAAGAGTCTGACCAAATTCCAGCGATTCGTTTGTACCACTTTGGAGGACTTTCAGTAGTGTTGTACCACAGTCCAGCAGTCAATGGAACTGAATTATCTGGAACTGGTGGAGTAGTAACACCAACTTGTGGTGCGGCAAATGCGTACTTTGATGCTCTATCATAATCTACTGTGCCTACTCTATAACTTTCAGTCACTAGTTTCTTTCCAGAAGTAATAGTGAATACTTCGTATGGATTTCCGCCTGTGCTTCCTGAAAACAATTTAACTTTAGTGTTATCTTTATATCCAGCCGGAGTGTAATAGTCATCGTATACATGTGATGACAATGTTTTGTATGTCGCACCTGTTTCTTTGGCGATAATCGCTAAGTCAAACGATGAAGAAACCCTCACTGAGAAGTCAGCAATATCTGACAAGTTTGCTGGCGCTCCAACAAACACGTCAATTAGGTCGCCAACTGAAACATCGTGTGTCCAGAAAATAATCTTATATGTGTTTCCTGATGTGTTTGTTATTGTTGTGTGTTCCGCATCAATAAAACTTCCAGTTACAGTTCTAAGAAGAACGTTACTCGTTGTGAGTGTGGTAGAACTTACTAATGAAAATTCGCCATAAGCATATTGTTTGAATTTAATATCTTGGTCTAGTGTGTTTATGTTTAACTGGTTCTGATTGCCGGGTGTGCCTGGGTCTGTGTCTGCATGTTGAAATGGTAAAGTAAATGTATACTCTGTAGTTCCAGCGTCATATGATGTCACTATTCCTGTGCCACTCTGTTCAATGCCATCTCCTTCATCAATAAACGAAAATTTACTACCAGCATTACTAAAATAAGTTGTTGATGGTTTTCCTTTAAAACCGAAGGTATTTAAATCAGCCGTACTGACTGTTGCAAAACTACTATCTGCGTTAGAATGTTCTTCATCGCCAGAGTAGTTGATAGTAATGTTTGTATTTGACAAATTAGTGTCTGTTGAGGCAGTTACTGCCTGGTCTAGGCCTATTTCTGAATCTAAAGATGTTACGGTAGTCAGGTCATCAATTCTTAAAGTAAGAGTATCAATTCCATCACCTGTTAGTTGGTCTGTTGCGTCACCAATAATCTTACCTGAATCTGAAGTGGGAGAATGTATGTTTGCTGTCGCTAATGGATATTCAACTCCATCAGGCGACACAAGAGTATGTGACCACGACTGGTTGTCACCAACTGCGGGATTTGTATTAACGAAATTATATGTTTCTCTTGCACCAGTGTATTGATACACTGCCTTAAATTCTGCACCTGGGCCGGTAGTTGAGTCGGGCCAGTTAACTAAGCCTGTTATTGGTGCTTGCCCTACAGTCACTGATGAAGCAACTTCTGAATTGTCATATTCATTGGTAGTCGTGTCTGATAAGTAGTTTAGAAATATAGTGTCTCTCTGAGATAGATTCGTTTCGTTATCAACTACATTTGTGATGTTGCCATAGAAGAACTTGACTTGGTCTCTACTTTCAAATGCTACATTCTTGCCTGTGAATTCTGCTATATATTCTGATTCGTTGTCTCTAATTCCAGAAGTATAGTTAAAGACTACATGTATCTCTGATGGCGCAGAACCTGTGTGAACTTGCCATTCCCATTGTTGTGGCTTTCCGGCTACTAATGCATACTTCAATGTAAACGTTGTTTCAGAAACGCTATCTACTTTAGCCTTTATTGCGGCGACTTCATCATCTGTGAATTTTGTTCTTACACCTCTTATAATTTTTATAATAGTTCCATCTGCTGGTATCGATTTGTTTATTGTGTAATTTGCAGAATTGTCACTAAGATTTTTTCCCACCGTTACAACTGTTGCGTATGTTGTTGTTTCTCCAACGCTCAGTTGAAATGTGTCGCCTTCAAATACCGTATTACCTATCGTAGAATTTATTACCATCGAATCGCTTGATGATGCCGTAAATGATTTTGCCACTGCGACATTTATACCAACAGCACTGTGATTTTTATAGTAAAATTGATTTAACAGGCCTGGATGTTTGATTGCTTTTGTGAGTTCGTTTCTTATAAAATTATCACTTTTGCCTTGTTCTTTGTTATAACTTAAGGGAACTTTTACTACTTCGTCTTCGACAAATAAACTTCCGTCAGTGCCTGCTACACTTAAATTTGAATGATGACCTAACACGTCATCCATTTCAAAGTAACGAGAGTTTCCTGCGAATGATGTATTAACTGATTTTAATTTTCTGACAACATTAGTACCAAGTGTTAATGGGTAAACATTATAATCTTGTGCGTTTACCATTCTATCTTGTGAGTAATAACTTCTTGGTGCAATTCTACGTACACTTGCGTATGTTTCACCAGAGTAGTTTTCAGTAAAGTCTCTAGTACTTGTTAGTGTAAATGTTAATCGATATATTCGGTTATCACTGCCAGTATATGGAACTGTGATTGCTACATTATTAATATCATCTGCTTCTACAGAAAAGTTATCATTGTCTACTGTTCTGAACCATGTTCTGTATCCACCAGATGCGGCATTACCGAATACTCCATCTGGATAAGTTAATTCTATTGAATTGTTGTCAGTTGAACTAACACTTACTATATCACCAGAACCTGTTCGTAACGCATTAAATATTGCAGTTTCACGACTCTGGTTGTCTACTTTAGAAACACTTGAAAGATATGATTTATTTGAATCAACTTTCGTAACCCAAACATCACTGTTTGATATATTTACTTCAGATATCTTTTGTCTTCTATTTGAGATTACTGATGTATAATTCTTGTCTTCGTACCCCAATTGTCCAGCGACCGCATAAACAAAGAAACCTGTTCTATCACTAGAAGAACCCAAACCATCGTTTCTATTTACAAGTGTAAAGTTTTTAGAAAGATTTGGTTCATCTTCGTAAATTGTATCTGATGTCTGGTCTAAAACAACACGCACAGCCTCAAAGTTTCTAGTGGTACCTGCAATTGGTGTGTTAAATGAATAATTTATGTTTTTTGCACTTGAAGCCTCATTTATTTCATACAAAGAATAATCTATTTCATCGACTGATAACGTAGATGCTGGATTTTGAATTTTTGTATTTCCAGCGAATGAAGAGTTTAAAATACTAATAAAGTTCTCATACCAGTCAGCATTGTTGCTGTCGTTCCAATTTATAGTTTTGCCTGCTAGAGATACTCCCTCGTTGTCTAAGACATCCTCGTTTGTTGAAACGCTTGAGATTTTCATAAATCCTTTTGCGTTAATTGGTCTAGTTTTATTATAACCCAGAGATTTAGCCATTTGAAGAATGCTGGCTCTACGTTCAGCAGTGTCCATAAAGTTTTCACGGGTATTCATATCTAGTCTGAATGATAGACTGTGTCCCATGTATGCAACTAAATCTAAGATTGCGATAAATTCAGAACTTGCTACGAAGTCATTAAATTTTTCAGGATAAGTTTGTGCTGTGTAATCTAATAAGGCAGTTCGGATAGTGTCGAAGTCATATGCTTTAAGACTGATATTTGAAAATGCAGTATATACTGCTGTCCAACTTTCACTTGCGAATAGATTGTCTGTACGTTCTTGGCTCATAATTGTCTCTCTATTATTCTCTATCTAAGTCTATACTTAATTCTACGGTTTCGTTTGATGGTAGAATTTCAATTCTTAACATAGCGTTTATTGTGTGGTCCGAGTCTGTAACTTCACAACTAACATAGTTAACTCTCGGGTCATCATTTATAATATTTGTTAAATCTTCTTTAATTAAATCAGTTGTTTCTTCAGTTAATGGCTCGAATTTCATTTCATGGATAATCGACCCATAATTGGGCAACATCACACGTTCGCCTTTACGGGTCATGATATTATTCATGAGGTCTTCAATCACTAAGTCTTTGTCTTGTAACTCGTGATTTATTGCATTTATATTTTTGGTACTAAACCCTGCGAATGTTGCCATAACTTTTATTTTCTCTGTAGTTTATGTTACATGTATTTATCTCCACATAATATTCGTAGTTTTTATGTTGACTTTTGGGTTTAATAATGTTATTATACATATAAATAATAGCAATAATACCACAAGGATAACATCTAATGCCAAATTTAGTACCAATGGTCGTTGACCAATCAGCAAATGGAGAGCGTAGTTACGATATTTTCTCTCGTTTATTAAAAGAAAGAGTTATATTTTTGACTAGTGAGGTTAATGACTATCAGGCAGACTTGATTTGTGCCCAGTTATTATTCTTAGAAGCAGAGAATTCAGAAAAAGATATTCATTTCTATATCAATTCACCAGGTGGTGCAGTGACATCTGGCATGGCAATTTACGATACAATGCAGTTTATTACATCTCCAGTGTCAACTACTGTAATGGGTCAAGCATGTAGCATGGGTTCATTACTTGCTCAAGCAGGCGCTGAAGGTAAACGATATGTATTACCAAATAGTCGCACAATGATTCATCAGCCAAGTGGCGGAGCAGGTGGACAAGCAACTGATATGGAAATTCAAGTTAAAGAAATTCTTAAGATGAAAGAAAGACTTACTGGAATTTATGTATCACACAATACTGCCGGAAAGACATTTGAAGAGTTGACTGAAGCGATGGAGCGAGACAACTTTATGTCTGCTGAAGAGACTGTTGCGTTTGGACTAGCAGATAAAGTTATAGATAAGCGTTAAACACCAGGAACATAACTGAACATTTGGGCAGTTTTCATCTTTCTTTGTGCCAGTTTATCATTTACTTTGCCATTCTTTTTTATATTACTTTGAATTTCATCTGTTACTGAATACCAGTCTTTTGCATTTATAAGTTTTATGATTGGGCTATTTTCTATCGCACTTACGCCTTCATAAAAAAAGTGATATAGTAACGCATCATAATGTGGTTGTGCAATCTTTACTTTAACGAATTTCTCTAGTACATTTCCAATATTTCTTAGTTGTTTCTCTAAAATAAACCGAGAGGCACCAAGTGTTATCTTGTTTGTTGATATATCTACACGAGTGGAAGCCACAGTAATATATCCATACTCTATTTCAGTATCTGAGATATTATAATTATATCCTATTACATTATTAACAATTGTAGTAGTTGGGGTGTTATCTAGTATAATCGCATCTTTGCTCACTGATGAAAATGTTAAATCTTTCAAGTCACTAAGTTGAACCCGTATATGAGAAAGAATATAATTTGGATTTCCATTTTCGTGGTAATTTGTACCTAAAAATGTGCCAACATCTGTTATAACATTTAATGGCATTTGTATATAATTTAGCAATGAGCCTTGTCTTTTATCGTATATCATGGTTTACTCCATATTCGCTTTACCGTCATCACTTGCTTTTGATATAGCAAATTCACTAGTTGTTAATTTATTAGCATGAGGTCTAATGAATGGCTCGTGTGTTGGCATCTCAGAAACTATTGTACCTTTAAGTTTTGTTGATTCTAAGTTTTCATCGATATCTGATTTGTCAGTTAATATAATAAGTTCTGATTTTGGTGACTCCGGTCCATTTAGATGTAATAATCCCGCTGTGGTTACTCTACAATCTACACCAACATTGATATTCATCATTGCTTCACTTTGTAAAAATTGGGTGCCTTTGCTTCGTAAATGCAATTCTTTGTCTGAGTTAATTTTTGTATTACCCTCGATACTGTGTATGTTGATGTTCTCTCCTGCTTCCAGATTTATATTCTTATCTGCTCTCAAATTAAAGTCTTTCTGCGTTCTCATATTCAACGAGCCTTTCGCATATACCATAACTTCACCATTTGCTCCAATTTCTACCCATCCAGAGCCAGAACTATTGACTATGTAAATAAAGTCGTTTCCACCGTCTAACGTTACTGCCGCACCAGACGATGTTGTTATTTTTATTTGCTCAGGATGAATCGTACCATCATCTGCTACACTGCCATCATCTATAGAAATAGAACATCCACCAGAAGACTTTATTCCTGTTACTTTGGAATGTTGTGTTGTTTCGTATCCACCATCTCTACGAGAACTTGAAGTGGTTGGTCCTCTTAGTTGGTCAGAGAATGTTCCTTGATTACCGAGAATTCTATTAAATGCTGAGTTTGGTAATTCTTCTCCATCTATTTCGGCATCTCCTTCGTTGGCGACATCTTTCAAAACAGAAACGCCTTCATATGCACCTTCACCAATTCCAGAACCGTCAATATGTGGATTTCCTAAAACACCGCCAGCAACTACATCTACTGTATCTGATGCTGTCGCAAACCAATATGAGTCATCTAAGGAATTATTACCTGCAAAGAATACGAGAATTTCAGTACCAGTCTTATCAGGAACAGTAAAAACTGCTCCAGTTTTTGCATGTTTAAATATTCTAGGCCTATTGGGTGTCATACCCAGAGAAGGAATATAAGCGGCTACTCTGCCTTGTCCCATTGGGTCAATCAAAGATTCGCCAGTTGAAATGTCTGTGGTAATAACGATTGCTTTATAAATATTACCCAACTTTGCCAGAATAGGATTTGCATTAATTGACTTCTTATCATTTATATTCTGTGCTAATGTGTTGTCTGCCATAGTTTAATTTCCTTACTTATTATTTGTTTGAATCCAAATAAAATACAGTTCTTTTGCCTTCGGCTTTGTATCCATCTGGGAATATAGTAACAAAACTCGGGTCTGTCATGTCTCCGACTTCTACCGCAGGAAACAAATCTGCTATTTTTACTTTTAGTTTGTCAAAATCTGGATTTCTATAATCTTGGTTCAATGTGTCTGAATATATTTCAAAGTATTTACTAGTGTTAGGAATTGTTATGCTTTCACCAGCGGCATCTATATATGTTAAATCTCCAATATTGTTCCAATTTTTTATAGTAAAATCACCATTTTCGACATCTGTGACATTAATTAATTCGCCATGGTTTTTACTAGTTATCAACTCGTACATTTTTCTAGCCTCGTTGTATTGAGATAGTTTATCACTATTCATCATAGCCCAATCAGTTGTAACACCAGCATTGTTTATCTTATCTCTTAAACTTCCTGGCATAATAATTTCAGTTGTGTCTAGTGGCAATGCTTGTTTAATCAAAAGAGGCTGTTTGGCTACTTCTATTGTTTCGTTTGCTTCTACTACTGTAACAAACTCTTTGACTCCCTCAACTTCTAATGTTCTTACCGCAGTTGTAGTTGTGTCTGACTGATTTAAGAATTTCTGTGCTATTTCATGTTCAACATCCTCTAGTGTTTTTAAATCATCTTTTCTTTGTGAGTTATCAAAATAATAACCATCAAGATTTTTATTAAGTTCATCTGCCTCTGTTACTAAGGTATCTAATTCTGAGCCTAACTCTATATTTCGTATTGCACCCGTCAAGTCTCCTCTAATTCCAGAGTTTGTGTAATTTTCAATAGAATTTATACCATTAACATAGCCCTTAACGTCTTCCCAATCCTTTTCTAGCATACTATCTATTCTTGTTGTAGTTGAGATTTTTTTTAACATAGCATCATTCATTGCCGTTCTGGATTCTTCATCCATTGTTAGATTTTTTTCTATTAGTTCTTTATCTAACGCATCAGAACTTCTTTGATACCATTGTGCCGCTGCCGCCTCATCTATATCAGTATTTTCTAATATTGTATTAATTTCACCTGCTAACATATTAACATCATTTGCTTCGCCTATAGTTAATGTTTTTTCATTAATTTTTTTAAGTTCAAGTCTTCTCGTATCAGGATTAAATACTCTTTCGCTTGTTACTACCTCATCAACTTTTGCTTTAAACCAATGAGTATTTTTCCAGTCATTGTTTGAATTTGGATTATTGATTTGTTCAAGGTATTTCTTTTTTGTCCAGGTATATTCTGGCACACTAGATAGAACTTCTTTAACTTCTTCATTAACTAAAGATGTCGGAGTAGTTAATATATTATTACTAACAATTGCACCTTGAATCTGATTATTGACTGAGCCGTATGTTCCTGCTTTAATTTCATCTAAGATAATATTTGGAGTTCTTTCTCCTGTGTATTTTTCTACCCATGTTTCCACATCTTCTCTGTCATGTCCTGTAATATCTAATGAACCTTGTGCAACCGCAACTTGATATGCTGCCACCTCTGGCCGTGTTAATATAAAGTCTGGATTAGTAAGAGGGTCAGCAAGAACATCATTAAGATATTCTTCAACCTTGAATCTAGCGGTTGCTGTTCCATAATCTTCAGAAGATAGGCCAGGAACAGTAGCAAGTAAATTGTTTATAGACGCTCGTTGTTGGACACATGCATCGCTTCCTGGAGTTGCCTTGCATAGGTCTCCTAGTCTTTCTTGGTTAACAAGAAAATTATTAGCGGCTAGCATACGGGCAGAATTATCCGCTAGTGGATTATCGTGTCGTCCTAAAATTCCATTCGGGTTGTGTGCGTTCGCGGCAAGTGTGTCGTTCAAGTCTGCATCATCGATTTGTGTGTTTACAACTGATGCCAAAGTGTCCTTGTCAACAAGAAATTTATCAACTGAGTTACCAAGTGAATTCCAAGACCTTTTCACTTTATCTACAAATGTTTCTTCTGGTGGAAGTTCTGGAGATTCATACCTGTGTGCCTCATAATCCCATGACTTGTTTGCTTCCATATGGTTATGAAATGCCATATCTACCGCAAGTTGTTGGTCAGCAGAAAGAGGTACCTTTGTTTTTTCGCCGTCACCCAAATTGCCATATACCTCTATTTCTGTTCCACCGTTTCTAATTTTTGAACCGTCATCTGCCCATCCATCTTTGTCTCCAACCTCTTCAACTTCTTCTTCAATTGGAACATTAGGAAAAAACTCGGCTGATGGTTCTTTTACCATTGACAGAGTTTGTGTGAATATGCCATTAGAAAAATCACTTACAATTGATTTCACTGCGTATAAACTTAAAATCATACTTTCGACAATTACGTTATCATAATTATCCGTGCCTCTTGCTTTTCCGGATTCTATTACTACATATGGGAATCCATTTAACTGAGTACTGACCGGTGGGATTATAGTATTAGTTCCGCTATTTCCAAATAAATCTTTTTTCGTTTTGGCTGGCATATATCCTTCTATCCAAAATGGGTCACCCTTAATAGTCATGTCTGCATAAAACATACTCAATAGACCACTTTTTGCTTCGTAATATTTTTCTTGGGCGTTTTCAAATACATCTTTGTCCTTAGCGCCTTGGGATACGAGTTTTGCTTTATCATCTTTGTCTTTAAATATCTTTCGTTGGAATTTAATAGGATTTTGTGCTTGTGCTGTAAGAATTGTTCTGAAGTCATCATTAGACATCGTAGTAATATAGTCATCACCAAGTTCTTCTGCTAATATTATACCTTTTGTGCCTTCCTCTTCTCTAAGTCTTTTAAATAATTTCTCAGTTGCATCTTTATATCCGTCTATTTTGTCTCCTAGTACAAGAGTTGCGGCTGTATCTTGAATCTCTGTGTTTATTCGACCTTCTTCAGAACTTAGAAACTCGCTTGCCTCATCACGGGTTTCGCCTAGTTTTTTTATCTTTGTTCTTGATTCTTTGATTTGCTTATTTAATTTTGCTAAATTGTTTCTAGCCGCCAAAGCATTAAAGTCGCCAATCATCTCATAAGTCTTGTTTGGTCCTCTACCGCCTCCAAATGCCCCAGAATTTTGTGTTCCTGGTTCTGATATTTTGAAATGTGTGATTAGTTCTTCAAACGACATATCGCCAAACTTTGATTCAAAATCTTCTTCAACCTCAAACTTTGTCTTTTTTTCATCGCTAAGTCCACCTATTGCTTCGAGTATTTTATCTTTATAAGTGCCTGAGTTCGTCTTGAGTGCGTTCTTGTATTTCGTCCAGTTCTGTTCTTCAGCAACATAAGCCGCGTTTGCCTCTTTAAATGCCTCTGTTGCCGCATTAATGGCCTGGTTGTGTGCTTCGGTCCTTTTCTTGCCGTCCTCTGTGTCTTGCATGAAGTCAACATTTTTCCAAGAGTCAGTAGGTTCCAAATACACCTTTGTCAATTCTGCTTGTAATGAAATATTGAAATCTAACACTTGGTCATTATTTCCAGTGAACAGATAATCGTATTTTTTATGAACGTGTCCATCTTCAAATATTTCTACTGTATTCGATTTGTTGTTTTTTATCTTTACGAAATGGTCAGTCATATTCTGTTGAATCAGTTTTTTCTGATAATCTATGTGATATATAACCTTATATGATTGGACTCCTTTAATTGGATTAAATCCGTCTGGCTTTAATTCTAAATGAGGAGTAATTTGAAGTACTTTGGTATATCCCGGCGTATCATCAGTCAATTCTTTTCTCAAATCATCAGCGTGTAGACATATCTCCTCTATCTCCTGATATATGCTTTGTCCTGGCATCATTGTCCCAATTGGCTCAGCATTATTTTTACCCACCAAATTCATATTTTTCTGCTTTTCGGTTGATGTAAACAATGTTTTGTCCTTGTCAATTGGACTTGCTCCAAAGGCCTCTTTAAACTGGTCAGAAAGCACAATACTGTACTCGTTTTTTAACTCTTCAGCGAGGTATTGATTTTCATTTTTAATCATTTGGTTAAGAGATGTTTGAAATGCTTCGAGCGTTTCAGATAAATTGCCATCTATAAGATACTCAAAATTAAATTCCACCCTAGATATATGGCTATCCATTACGGCTTCATCCATTGCGGCTTGTCCTGTTAGGACCGTGGTTGTTCCTCTAGCATCAGTAGATGTACTTACATTGTTATAATTTCTGAGTTTGAATGGGAATACTTTTGTTTGTGGCAATTTTTCTTGTACTTTGCCATTTTCTTTATCACCTAGAAGATTTATCTTTATAAAGTATACTGCTTCTGAAATAGATTTAAATCCACACAACGCTATCGCATTTTGAATCGAATCTGCTAAACTTGTGTTTCCAACTTGAGTACACGTAAACTCAAGTTTATCTGCCGTTCCAGCAACCCTACTGTAATTTGAATTTCCAGAACCAACAGACTCTATAGATAAATTTGTTATATTAAATTCTGTAGTGTATCCTGTTTTTGCAATTGTTACATATTTCGTGTCTAAAGACGGCCACTCATCATTAACAATCTGTTTAATCATGGATGTTTCTGCTGCCTGAAATCTTGCTGTTTCGGTTTTGTCAACAACGAACCATTCTAGCGAATATGTATAACTATGATAGTCATCAAGCGGATTGGGTATAAACCCACTCTCATACTCTTTTATTAAACTTCTTAAGTTGCCTGCGTTGCCTATCATTGCTTACACCATGTTACTAATGTTGTCTATATTTGGAATTCTAATTTTAGTTCCTGCAGAAAAATCTCTAATAGGGTCAACTATATTATTAGGATTTCTGGCAGCAAATATCCACCAATACTTTGCAGTACCATACATCTCATAACTGCATAAATCCGGACGCTCATCAAACTCTGCTGGAATTGTGTATTCAATATCATATGGGTCAGGATACAAGTTTCTGAATGTGATTACATCTAATATCGTATTATCAATTATATTTGTTTTACTCCATGGGGAATTTTTCTTATACATAGCCTTGGTCCTTTAATTTTCCTGCGAGATAATCTTTAACACTGAAATTTTCTCTTATACTCTTAGGTGAATATGTAACACTTAGTGATATAACAAACGTATTCATGACTGGAACTCTTACAGTTTTATCTGAGTAGGTGTAACCTGTCTCTACATAATCTATATCTGAGTCTAGGTTCCAAGTAAAGTCACGAATAACACAAGGTACATTTTCATATATTCCGTGTGCGTTAAATCTCAATATCGGTGGTGGCTGACCAGGATTATCATCATTTGCCCATTCCATTTTCATTGTACTTCTAAGCCAAAGCGCCGCATTATTGACATATTCGGCTTCTGCTTCACTTCTTACAAGCATTGGAGCAGTGATGTTGAGGTCCATATTTGCGTGACTTTGAAACGCTCTTTGTTGAAAGTTGCTGTGGTCGAAACTATACTCGTTATAATTTGCAGTTTGAATAACCGAAATCGTAGGAGTAAACGGAAAGTTAAGTCTTGTGTTGCCCACTCCGTATTGGTTTCTTGGACCTTCAAACTCATTAGTCAAGATATTGTTAAATCTACCACTAGGGTCTTCTAAATACACTGGTTGTTTTGTATAATATGGGGTTGCCATAACATTACTCCTAAATCATTATAACAGTATTTATCGTTGTATTATATGCGAACTTTTTAAAATTTACTATTTTTTTCTATATATAGTGTATTAGCACTTGACAACCGTCAAGTTTTTATGTTATAATTGGTATTAAATTAGGAGAAATATACTATGGCAAGACGACAAAACTATTTAAATAACAAAGATATGTTGAAACAAATACATATTTCTAAGTCAAACTATTCTTGGTTCGAAGATAGAGACAAACACCACCAGCATGATATTATTCTGTATTCAACTAAAGAAATTGCTGATTCTGTGGAACAAGCAAGACAAAATAAAGCAAAACGCTTACAAAAATTGGCTTGGGATGCGAATGATGACAAGAAATTAAAGCAAGTAGATTTTGAAGTTGACCCTACTTCTTTCACCGAAGACGAAATTGTCTTTCGTGTGATGACATTCGAACATATTCCAGATGAACCTGGACGTAAAGCAAATCCTAAAACTGTCGCTGACCATAAAGTAAAATTGCCATTTCCTTCATTCAAGCACTATACATTTGTAGATGGAAAACTTAACGAAGTAGGAATATCGCATCATAATAAAGAGAAAGAATTTGATTTAAGTGCTGGTAAAATTACCGCGGTATTGGCAACGATGTATATCAAACTAGTAGAAAGATACTCTCAGAGGTCAAACTGGCGAGGATACACATACATTGACGAAATGCGTGGTCAAGCATTGCTACAATTAGCACAGATTGGATTACAGTTTAATGAAGATAAGAGTGATAATCCATTTGCTTACTACACAACAGTAGTGAATAATTCATTCACTCGTGTTCTTAACATAGAAAAGAAAAATCAAGGCATACGTGATGACTTGCTCGAAAAAGCAGGACAGGCGCCAAGTTGGACAAGACAATTGGCACACGAAATGAAATCTCAGGAGCGTTGGCAGAAAGTCGTCAAAACAAAAATTACAGACGATGCTATTCCAACAGAAACCATTAAAGAGATTTATGCCGACAATGACTAATAATCTATTCAAAAAAGCCGCATGTTTTACAGATATCCATTGGGGTATGAAGAACAATGCGAAACAACACAACGAAGATTGTTTAGATTTCGTTGATTGGTTTATCGAGGACGCCAAGAAAAGAGATTGCGAAACTTGTATATTCTTAGGAGACTGGCATCACAACAGGTCAAGTCTAAACATATCAACTATGAAATATAGTCTTGCTGGTCTACGTAGACTAAGCAAAGCATTCGAAAAAGTTTATGTTATCCTAGGCAACCACGATTTATTTTACCGTGAGACACGTGACGTAAACTCCATGGAATTTATTGATGATTTACCTAATGTAGTGCTAGTAAGAGATACACTCATAGAGGGCGATGTCGGTATTGTACCATGGTTAGTCGGT
>Ga0102887_1000151_pt1 | contig 30977 bp, 27 predicted proteins | sample Colrivmet1550B02_FD_84504 | JGI IMG/M metagenome (GOLD analysis project Ga0102887, IMG submission 84504) | Estuarine microbial communities from the Columbia River estuary - metaG 1550B-02 | ecosystem: Environmental > Aquatic > Marine > Intertidal zone > Estuary | place: USA: Columbia River...
AAATGATCAATTATACCCGGTAAGAGGAGGTGAGGATTATCAATTTGAAAACTTTTCAGTTAGGGTTATTCCTTCTATTCATTCTGCATTGAATGATAAACATTATCTTGATTCAAGAGAATACACAAAACCGCCAACTGCTCCACTTAGAGTATCTGAATTTATCGAAGGAGGTTCACTTATGTTTTTGGCTAGATTTAAAGATAAGGATATACTTACTATGGGATCTATGAATTTTGTTGAACGTGAACTTGAGGGAATAACCTCTGATATTCTTTTAGCAGGTGTAAACCAATCTCAATTAGGACTCTATAACTATAATGAAAGACTATTAAAAGTTACAGGCTATCCTAAAACTATAATTCCAACTCATTGGGACAATTTTAGACTACCATACAGTTTTTCTCAAGAAGCAAGCATTGAATTGAAATTGATACCTTTCAAGAGGGATGTTGAAAAAATATCACCAGAGTCTGATGTAATAATTGTTAGGCATTTAGAAGAAATTACAATTGAATCGAACTAGTGATTCATGTGCATTTTTTTACCTAGATTAAAAACAGGCATCATAATTCCGATAGATTTCATCATATCAGAGTGAGTGTAATAAACTTTAAGTTTTTTATTCTTGAAAGGTTTATACTCAACACCAAAATATGGTTTGGTTTCTTTTTCCATATTCATGCCCATGCCCATGCTATGCATTTCCATATTCATAATTCCTGCAACTAAAGAAAGTCTTCCAAAATGGTATTTCCCGTTCAACATAAACATTTCTTTACCTTTCTTTTCGATGTTAGATATCATTATCATACCTCCAATAGAAACTTTTGGAAATAACATGTAATTAAGGCCAGCTCCAATTTGAGATTCTGATTCAGCTGTGTCATATCCTCCCATAACTCCAATATGAGCTTGAGAATAAGTATTTAGTGAAAAAATTAGAATGAAGAATAATAATAGATTTTTCATGTTTATAAATTTATTTAAACAAAGAACCATGGCGGTCATAATAGTCTTGTTTATGATTTTCTGTCTCTTTACTTCAAAGAATTAAATACAATATAATCAAAAATGTTACTGTAAATTCAAATATAAAAATTACAGAGGTTAAATCATTTGTAAGTAAATCTCTAATCTGACCATATCTGTTCAAGCAACAAACATATTCATATTGACTTATATAATTAGTTCATCTTTTATAATTAACATAAATTTTGGAATTTCATATTAAAGTAAAATTTACATTTGTTTTGTGTTTAAAATAGACAAAATACCAAAAGAATATTATCCGGAAATTCTATTCATGATTTTTCTAATAGTAATGTTTGCTAAAGTTTACATACTAGTTCAACTCGCGAACTCTAAGTATCTTTTTAGTTAATTTTCAACTACTTAATTTAGTCCCGGAACTATTTCCTTTAAAATAGACCAGTCATTATTTATCTCCCATTGAAATAGTGTCATAGGAATGTTTCCAATCTTTATTAATTCAGCAAAGAAATTTTTTAAATCTGCTGTTATAATATTTTCATTTAATCTAGAATACTCTGCAAGTGCATTTTCAAATAAGTACTTACCTGTTATATAACTAGTTCCATAACCAGGCTGTCTTAAATACAAATGTTGTTCAAATATTAATAATTCCTTTTCTGTTTTCATCCACCCTCGAGGTGTAAATTCAGAATGAATTTTTCCGGCATCTTCCATAGTCATAAGATTTGCATGAGCATAAAGAGATCCTAATCCCCTAGCTGCTCTTTGAGCAATTAGAATATATACAATTTCTTTAGATCTTGGATTATTTTCATACAGCCCTAATTGCATAAACATTTCTTCAACTGCTGTTGCAACTCCCTCATTCCTGCTATCAAAAATATTATACAAAACAGGATCTTTTCGAATGATATTTTTATTAGGATTGTTATCCATTTCAGCTAACTCAAACCAATGAAAAAAATGAGAAAATAACGGTTTTGGGTCTAAATGAGCTGTTATCCAAAAAAAATTCCTTTTTTCTTCTTCCACAAACCCCCCTAAATGTTGGTCAAGTGCTTCTTTATAGAAATCCTTTACTTCAATTATATCTTCTTTGTCAAGGAAATTGATTAAGTCTTTTGAAGCCTGACTCGCAAGCTTATTATATTCTTCAGGGGATGATGCTGGGTTAAGTTTTGGCAAACTTCTATTCTTATGTTCTTCTAATTTTAACGAAGCCCATGCTCTTGATAATTCTCGCTTCAAAAGCATCACTTCATCATCCCATGACAGTGGAACCAAGTGTACATTATTCTGATACCATGTATAATTTTCTTTTCCTATTCCAGAAGGTCCGTTCTTTTTTGAAGATTCATTTTTTAACCAAAGTGACAAACTCTTAGTTGATTCAATAGCATTATTTATAGCATCAATCAAAATCATATTTTTACTTATATCTGGAAAACTAATTATTGACTTTAGATTATCAATTTGTATCTCTATATCTCGTATGCCTGCAATCCATAAATCTTTTGCATTTCCAATTAAATTTAGTTTAGCTTGTTCATTCAGTGGTGGAATGATTTTAAGTTCATTTATTAATTTTTTTGACTCATTATCTGTTAATGGGAATGAATATTGCCAGATTTCTATAACCTTGTGGTGAGTTGGCCCTTCATGTGCAGGCACATCACTTCTATTCATCCATACTGATTTATAATATGCAGGATCCCTCTCCCATGGCTTAAGAACTCTAAAGTTAAATTCAAAACCATTCATCTCAGCCCATATTAAAGTCCAGTCTACTTTACTCTGAGTATCTAGCATAGATTTATCTATTTCATTTAACCTCTCTCTAAGTTCTCTAAATTCAGGTATTCTATTGTTAAATGATTGATAAGTATAATCTGGGGCTCCATTTAGCAAGGGGGGCTTTTCAAATTCACGCCAATCACTGAATAATATTTCTAATGTTTTCCTATTATCATTTTGAGATGCTAAAGATGAAGTACTTATACAAAACAAAGCCGATAAAAAAATTATAAAATTTTTCATACTATCAATTTATGAAAAAAGGTTTAAAAATTAATTAACTTAGTTTGATGAGACACATTAAAGAATATTTTAAAATCTCAGTTCTCCTGTTTTTTTTATTTGCTACTACCTCGACAATATATAGTCAAGAAGGGTTTATAGAGGGTAGACCCGAAGTAAATATAACTTACATAGATAATGAACCTATAATTGATGGAGAAGTAATTAATGATGAGGTATGGAATTCCATCTTCCCAATAACTTCAATGACACAAATAACACCAAATTTTGGTGAGCCATCAAGTGAAAAAACAGAAATACGATTAGCTTATACAAATAAGACTTTTTATATATCTGTAATTGGATTTGATAATGATCCTTCAAAAATTGTAGTCTCTGACTCAAGAAGAGATGCTGATTTAAACGATGAAGATAGTTTCTTATTTATACTAGATACTTATAATGATTTTCAAAATGGTTTTCTTTTTGGGACTAATGCTGATGGAATGCAGTTTGACGCACAAATTGATAATGAAGGGGTGGGTAATTTTAATCAAAATGCTAGACAAAAAGGAGGAACACTAGGAGGAACAAACGTTAATTGGGATGCTTCCTGGGAAGTTAAAACTACAAAAGGGGACTTCGGATGGAGTGCAGAATTTGCTATTCCATTAAGATCATTAAGGTTTTTATCAGGAGAAAATAAAACCTGGGGATTAAATTTTCAAAGAAATATTTCTAAGAACAGTGAAACTTCTTTCTGGGCATCTTTACCACTTGGTTTTGATATTAAAAGAGTTTCAATAGCAGGTAAACTAAAAGGTCTTGACTTGAAAAACCCTAAGAACCTTAAAGTTATTCCTTATTCAATTAGTAATGCTTCATATCAGAAATTTGAGAATGATAAAGATGTATCTCTTGAATTAGATTCTGGTGTTGACATAAAATATAGTTTAACTCCTGGATTAACTCTTGATCTAACATACAATACCGATTTTGCACAAGTAGAGGTAGACGAACAACAGGTAAATCTTAATCGTTTTAATCTTTTTTTTCCTGAGAAGAGAGCATTTTTTCTTGAAAATGCAGGTCAATTTTCAGTTGGAAGTCCTGGAGAAGTTGATCTTTTTTTTAGTAGACGTATTGGAATAGGAGACGCAGGTCAATTAGTTCCAATAAAAGGAGGAGGAAGAATTTCTGGAAAAATTGGACAAACAAATGTTGGTTTACTTAATATGGTAACTGATGGGATTTCTGATCAAAATATTTTTGAAAATAATTTTTCTGTGGCAAGAGTCAATCATGATTTTAATAACTCAAGATCTTCATTGGGAATGATATACATAGGTAAAAATGAGATTGGCAATTCAAGTAATGAATATAATAAAGTTTATGCTCTTGATGGAAAGTTAGCACTTGGTAAAAAAGCTGATATTACTGGCTTTTTTTCAAAAAGTGATAGTCCGGGAATAGATTCTTCTGATCATTCATTTAAGTTGATAGCTAATTATAATTGGAATGGTTGGAGAATTAATGCAGGGTATACAGAAGTTGGTGAGGGTTTTAATCCTGAAGTAGGGTTTTTGATGAGATCTGCATTTAAAAAACCAGAATTTATAGTTTTTAAACAGATAAGGTTAAAAGATTTTGGTCCTTTACTAGAAATCAGACCACATGTTGCCCATAGAAGTTATTTCGATTTTCAAGATAGACTCGTTAGCAGTTGGACTCATATTGATAATCATTGGGTATGGCCTTCAGGATTTGAAATTCATACAGGTGTAAATATAACATCAGAGGGAGTCTTTGATTCGTTTAAAATATCAGATGTTGAAATTCCAACAGGAGAATATTTTCATAAAGAGTTTCAATTATACATTCAATCAAATCGAAATACAGCATTAAATTACACTAACAGAACTGTTATCGGTGGATATTATGGAGGTGATAGGTTTTTATTTTCAAATAATGTAAACTACAGAATTGGAAATAAATTTAATTCGACTCTTAACCTTGACTATACAAAGCTTTCTCTTGAAAATGGAGATATTAATGCATTAATAACTGGATTAAAATTAAGCTACTCTTTTACGCCTAAGATGTATTTACAGAGTTTAATACAATATAATAACGTAACAAACATTACATCTGTAAATACTCGTTTTGGAATGCTTCAAACTGCAAACTCTGGTTTATTTTTAGTTGTGAACTTTATAAGAGACTCCGATTGGTTTGACTATATAAATAGTAGAAGTGTTTCAGTAAAATACAGTTATCAGTTTGATGTATTGTAATTGATAATTGTTAAATTAAAGTCATGAAAAATTTATTTAAAGTATTAAGCATATCTTTTTTGTTTTTAATTAGTTGTGAAAGTCAGGAAAATGATTGGATTAATCTTTTTGATGGTGAGAGTCTTGATGGATGGGAAATAAAAATAGCCGGTTATGAACTAAATAATAACTACAAAAATACTTTTGGTATTGGAAATGGGACAATAAAAGTTGCATATGATCTGTATGATTCTTTTGACAAAGAATTCGGTCATATTTTTTATACAAAAAGAAAGTTTAAAAACTATCACCTTAAATTAGATTACAAGTTTTATGGAGAGCATATAAGAAATGAATCTTGGTCTTTTAAAAACAGTGGTGTAATGTTACACTCCGAACATCCAAGTCAAATGTTTATTGATCAAGGATTCCCAGTTAGTATTGAAGCCCAATTTCTTGGAGGATCTGGAGAGGGTGAGAGACCTACGTTAAACATGTGTTCTCCTGGAACTGAAGTAGATATTAATGGTAAACAAGCTACTCTTCATTGCGTAAACTCAAAATCAAAAACTTATCATAAAGATGATTGGGTTAGTGTTGATCTTATAGTTTATTCTGATTCTATTGTTCATCATGTAATCGGGAAAGACACTGTTATCTCATATTCAAATCTTAAATATGGAGGAGGATATTTAACTGATAATTTTTTAGATATGATTGGAAAACCAGCAAAAGAAGGATATATATCACTTCAATCAGAAGGACATCCAATTGAATTTAAAAATATTATGATTAAAGAAATTCTAGATTAGTTTAAAGAATTTTTCCCCAATCACCTCCAGTATAAATTTCAACACTTGTCCAAAATATTAAAACTGCACATATCAGAAAAAATATAATACCATAAAAAATCCAAAATAATTTCTTATTAAAAAGATAAAAAATTGAACCAATTATTAAAGATGGAATATTAAGTATTATAACAAGTATTAACGGGTCAATCAGCAAAAAGAATTCAAAATTAAAATTATGAATCAAAAAAAATAATATTCCGAAGACGTAGCTTGTTATTATATAAAACTTAGATCTACTCATAAATATTTCATATTTTAAGATTAATAAATATAATACTAATGATTATAAGAGATGCAAAAATATCAGATATTGATAATCTTTCAACTTTATTTAATTCTTATAGAGTGTTCTATAAAAAAGACTCAAATCTAAATATTGCGAAAGATTTTATTTCATGTAGAATTGATATAGGTGATTCAAAAATATATGTCTGTGAGGTTAATAAAATTTTAATAGGATTTGTCCAATTATATCCTCTTTTTTCTTCAACTAGAGTAAGTAAATATTGGTTGCTAAATGACTTATTCGTTGATAGTTCACAAAGAGGCAAAGGATACTCAAAACTATTGATTAAAAAAGCTAAAGAACTTGTTTTGAATACAGACGCATGTGGAATGATGCTTGAAACCGATAAAACAAACACTATTGGAAATAGTCTTTATCCAAATATTGGATTTAAGAAAAATGTTCTATCAAATTTTTATGAGTGGACTCCTAATTAATAGAATTTTTTCTTAAAACTTCTCCAGCTTTTATTTTTTTAAATTCAAAATCATCCACAGCTAATTGTCCATTAATAATCACGTACTTTATTCCTTCTGGATATTGATGTGGTGATTCAAAAGTTGATTTATCAATCACACTATTTGCATCAAAAATTGTAATGTCAGCTTTCATACCTTCATTAATTAAACCTCTATCTTTTAAACCAAATGCTTTAGCTGGTAAATAAGTCATTTTATATATTGCTTCACTTAAAGACAGAACTTGTTTTTCTCTAACATACTTACCTAGTACTCTAGGAAATGTTCCGTAAGCTCTTGGGTGAGGATGTCCATCGCCTGGCTCTGAAATCCTTCCGTCAGAAGCGATCATTGTATGAGGATACTTCATAATATTCTCAACATCTGATTCATCCATAGCGTGAAATATACAGCCTGCTCCACCATTTAGTTCTGCCTCAATGACTAATTTTGCTCCGTTTTCTAATGATGGTTCAAGTTTTTTCATTAGAGCCCAGTCTTTTAATGTTTTGCCTTCTAATTCTGGTTTCCAACTTACTCTTGAAAATTGAATTCGACTGAGATCATTCCCCCCTCTATCATTTAAAATATTGAATATGATTTCTTTCTCAATTTTGTTTCTAATAGATTTATCTGAAACTCTCTTTTTGAATTCTTTACTTCCTCCAGCTCTTGCCCATGTTGGAATTAAAACATTAATTCCAGTAGAACTTGCACTATATGGGTATTGATCAGCCATAATTTTTATTCCCTTTTGTCTAGCTGAATCAATAAGTGATAAAGTGATTTCACTTTTACCCCACATTGGTTTACCAATAACCTTATGGTGAGTTAAAACAACATTTATGTCAGCCTCTTTTGATATAATTATAGCCTCATTAACAGCATCAATAATCTTTAATCCCTCATCTCTTAAATGAGATGTGTAAATTCCACCCTTATTAGATATTTCTTTAGAAATTTCTACCACTTCATCAACTTTTGAGAAATTTCCAGGCAAATATTTTAATCCTGTTGATATTCCAAATGCACCTTCATCCATTGCTTTACTTGCTAAATTTTTCATTCTTTCTAATTCCTCTTCTGAGGGTTCTCTGTTGTCTAGATCCATAACGACTCTTCTGATTTTATTATGCCCTGTCAGAAAACCAACATTCATTCCAACACCAACTTTTTCAATTGAATCTAAGAATTCTTTGAATCCATATTTTAGAGGTACACCTCTACCATCTGGCCCACCAAAACTAGTTGTAACACCTTGTCTCACTATGCTTTCACCACTAGAAAGTTTTATAAAATTATCCATAGGGTCCAAATGAGCATGAGTATCTATAAAGCCTGGTGAAACAATTAAACCTGAAGCATCAATTACTTTTAGTGCATTTTCAGAATTAATTTTACCTACTTTAACTATTTGGTTTCCAATTATGGCTATATCTATAGATTTACTCTCAGATCCGGAACCATCATGAACAAGTCCATTTTCAATAACTATGTCATAAGAATCTGATTGACAGCTAATCAAAAAAAAGACAACTAGGAAGAAAGAAAATTTTGTATGCATTTTTTAAACTTTTTCATTTAAAAGGTAAAAATTCTTTTAATTTTAGGCAAGAATAAATTCACGTAACAAATAAATTATTTTAAAAATGAAAAGAGAATTTGATATTATTATATGGGGAGCCTCTGGATTTACAGGAAGGCTGGTAGCTGAGTACCTGTTCAAAAAATATAAGTCTAATGATTTAAAATGGGCTATTGCTGGAAGGGATGAGTCCAAGCTTATTTCTATTAGAGAAGATTTTCTTGACAATAGTATACCAATACTTATTGCAGACAGCTTTGATGAAAAAAGTCTTAGTAATATGGCTAAGAGGTCTTCTGTTATATGCAGTACTGTTGGCCCATATTCAAAATATGGTTCATTACTTGTAAAGTCTTGTGTAAAATCTAGAACTCATTATTGTGATTTAGCTGGAGAGGCTCAATGGATTAGAAAAATGATTGACCTATATCATGAAGAAGCAATAAACAATGAAGTGAAAATTGTAAATAGTTGTGGTTATGATTCAATACCATCAGATTTAGGAATTTATTTTATACATAAGAATATTTCAAAAAAGAATCTTAAAGTAAGTATGCGAGTAAGTGGCGCAAAAGGAGGTCTAAGTGGTGGGACTTATGCTAGTATGCAAAATATCATGGAAGAAGCAACTAATAATAAAGAAATCAGAAAGAGCTTATCAAATCCATATGGATTAAATCCTTCAGGCGAACAAAATGGTCCTGACAAAAGAGATTTGACTACTATTGTTTACGATAAAAAAATTAGAAGCTGGATAGCACCTTTTATAATGGCGGGGATAAATACTAGAATAGTTAGAAGAAGTAATGCATTGAGTAATTATAATTATGGTAAAGATTTTGAATATGACGAGGCGATTATGACCGGTAATGGGTTTAAGGGTAAACTTAGAGGAATGCTAATATCAATTCCATTAATTTTTCTTGCTGCAAAACCTGGATCTTTCTTTAATAAAATTTTTAATTTTTTCACACCTAATCCAGGAGAAGGGCCAAATAAAAAAGAAAGAGAAAATGGATATTTTAGTTCAAAATTTTTCGTCTTTCAGGAAAACTCTAATACTTCAATTTTCAAGGTTACAGGAGATAGAGATCCAGGATATGGGTCAACTTCAAAGATGTTAGCTGAAAGCGCTGTGTGTCTAGCTAAGGATAGCTTAGATAGCACTTTTGGACTTCTTACTCCTTCTACTGCAATGGGTGATAAAATTTTAGATAGACTTCAAGCGAATGCAGGATTAACTTTTCAAAAAATTAAATAATGATTAAAAATATTAGTTTAAAGAGTCTATTATTTAATGGATATTTTACCTCTGTAATCATTAGGTCAAAAAAATCATTAAAAAAATAACAATCTCTTTACAATTTATTAATGGACACGTATGAAAATTATTTGTAATTAGATTATCTTTGCAAAAAAATTTAAAAACCCAAACTATAAACCATGAAAAATTTAATACTTTCTTTCACAATTTTACTTAGTTCATTAACAGTTTCTGCAAATGAAAATAATCCAAAAATTTATGGGTATTGGTTAAATGCCGATAGTGAAATTTTACTAATTCATACAGATAATACTTTTTCTCGAAGATCAAAATCTGATATTATTGCTCAAGGAGAACTGGTTATTGATAAGAACAATATTAGTGTCTTAAGAACTGACACTGGTGAGGAATATACATTAGAGTATTTTTTAGGCGAGGAAACTCTAGTGGTTAAAAAACCCAATTCTGATCAGGCTTGGTTATTCACTAAAATAGGCAACTAAAACTTATCTATACATTAATAAAGTCTTTTTCATATATTAGAACTAAACTACTATATGAAAAAGACCCTACTAATATTTGTTTCTATTTTTATTTCATTCTCTTTAAACAGTCAAAAGAAAAATATTGATTCTTTGACTAAGAAGATGACTATTTCCAAAGGGATAATTAATTCATTTACTGATAATAATAAATTATTTTTTGAGATCCCCACTGATCTTTTAAATAAAGAAATATTAGTTGTAACTAGACTTGCCCAAGTTCCATCTGGATATTCTCCTTATATAAATGCTGGATCTAAAACTTCAGAACAAGTAATAAGTTTTTTTAAAAAAAATAATCGAGTAGATATAAAGCAACTATCTTTTAATAATATAGCAAATGAAGAAGATCCAATTAATCAAAGCGTAACTGAAAATAACTTCTCTCCAATACTTGCAAGTTTTGAAATTAAGAATGATGATGAAACTTCTTTATTAATTGATGTCTCTGATTATTTTTTAAAGGATTCTCCGGGATTTAATATTATAAACCCAAGACTAAAAGATAATTATAAAATCGGCAGTGTAGATAAAAAAAGAAGTAGTATTGATTCAGTCAAAAGTTTTCCAAAAAATATTGAAGTACTTAGCACATTAACCTTTAATACCAGTAAACCTCCTAGGGCTAATAGAACTAAAACTTTTAGCTTTCAAGTTAATCACTCATTTATTCTATTACCAGATGATAAAATGAAAATTAGAAATTATGATCATCGAGTTGGATGGTTTACAGTTAATAAAATCGACTATAGTTCTGATGCTTTAAAATCTGACTCCTATAGATTGATACGAAGATGGAGGCTTGAGCCAAAAGATAAAGAGGCATATCTTAGAGGGGAATTAGTTGAACCAAAAAAGCAAATAATTTATTTTCTAGACCCTGCAACTCCAAAAAAATGGAGACCCTATTTCATTCAAGGTATTGAAGATTGGAACTCTGTATTTGAAAAAGCTGGATTTAAAAATACAATTGTTGCAAAAAATCCACCAACTAAAGAAGAAGATCCAGATTTTAGTCCTGAGGATATTAGATACTCAACAGTTAGATATGTAGCCTCTGAAACTAGAAATGCAACAGGTCCTAGTGTTTCTGATCCAAGAACAGGTGAAATATTAGAGAGTGATATTATTTGGTATCACAATCATTTAAGATCATATAGAAATCGTTATTTACTTGAAACAGGAGCTGCTAATCCATCAGCAAGAACTTTAGATACACCCGAGAAAGAAATCGGAGAAATGATGAGAAGAGTTATCTCTCATGAAATTGGACATGCACTCGGATTGCCACATAACATGAAGGCAAGCAGCGCTTACCCTGTTGAATCGTTAAGGTCAGCTGAGTTTACCCAAAAAATGGGTATTGCAACTACTATAATGGATTATGCTAGATATAATTATGTTGCCCAACCAGGAGATAAAAATATAAGATTTGTGAGACAACTTGGACCATATGACGATTATTCAATTGAGTGGGGTTACAGATATTATCCAGATAAAACTGTTGAAGAAGAAAAAGAAATTCTATCAAAAATTGTTGATCAAAAAAGTCTTGATCCAACTTATATGTTTGGATCATCATGGGGTGACCCAAATTCTCAAACTGAAAATATTGGCAATGATCCTGTAAAAGCAAGCAGTTACGGATTAAAAAATTTAAAAATTGTTTCTGATAATTTAATTAAATGGACTTATGAGCCTGGAAAAGACTTCAGTGATCTTGAAGAATTATACGATGAATTACTTGCAGTTTATAGAAGGTACATTTTTCATGTAATAGGTGTAATTGGAGGTGTAAATCAAACCCTTATAAATACAAATCAAGATGGTTCTTACGCTTATGTAAATGTAAATAAACATGAGCAAAAAAAAGCCCTAGACTTTCTTGATAAAGAATTATGGGATACTCCCACTTGGCTATTAAATAAAGATATTATATCACAATTCAATAACTCTGACGGACTATATAAAATTGAGGCTATGCATGAACGTGCATTAAATTCTTTATTATCAAACACAAGATTAAATAGAATGTTATCTTCAGATAATTCTATAAAAGGAGATGGACTTAAGTATTACGAATTATTTGATAACTTATTTGAATCCATTTTTCAAAAGGTTAGCCCAACAGATCAAATAAAAAGAAATCTTCAAATAAGTTTTGCAAAAAAAATTAGTGAATTAATTACTGAAGAAGATTTGAAGGATGGTATTAAGTCAAAAGCTTTGTCAATGAAACAAAAAATAAATAAAATATCAGAACGAAAATCTAGATCATCCAATAATGATATAGTAAAAGATCATTTTAACTATTTAGTGTTCTTGACAAATGATGATGATTAGCCCTTTTGTGACTTAAATAAATAAAGTGAAGATATTAATGTAATTGGGAACCAATCTTTATTTCTATTACAATAAATAAGATGCTTAGTGGATTTTGGCTCGTAAAGTTTATTTTGCTGTGAATTTAAAATGATTTCTTTTTTTGAAAAGCTATCTACTATATCAGTGATTATTTTATCAGAAAAATAATTTATTAATGTAACCGGAATCTTACTATATCCAAGTTCTTTTAGTGCAGTATATCGATGATGACCATCAATTATCAAATTAGATTCACTACAAATTAATATAGTTGATATTATTAAATCATCATCCTTATACTTAAGGTTGTTTTTTAATATTTCTTTTTTATCCAATACCACTTTCTCATGAGGGATTAGCAAGTTGATGTCAACTTCCTCAATTCCCAAAACAATATCTTTATCTACTTTTATTGAATACATAGTTTATTTTAAATCAATGATCTTAATTTACAATGTTGTAAAATACATAATATTTAGAACAACTTTTGTACATTTAAAATATGTCGACCAAATCTCACTGGGAAAAAATTTATTCAGAAAAAAGTCCCCAAGAAGTTTCTTGGACTCAAGAAACTCCAACAACATCAATTGAATTTTTTAATGATTTTAAATTAAGTAAGACATCTCCAATAATTGATGTAGGAGGTGGTGAGAGTAAGTTTGTTGACTATCTTCTTGAAAACGGATATCAAAATATTTCTGTTCTTGATATTTCAGAAAATGCAATTAATAAGGCAAAAGAAAGAATTGGTAAAAAATCTGAAAATGTTGATTGGATAGTATGTGATATAAATAATTTTAAACCCAAACAAAAATATGCATTATGGCATGATAGAGCTGTTTTTCATTTTTTGACTTCCGAGATTGAAATTAAAAGATATGTTGAAAATATTAAATTAAATACTGAGAATTTTATTGTTGGAACTTTTTCAACTTCAGGTCCAAAAAAATGTAGTGGACTAGAAATTACTCAATATGATGAAAGCCTTTTGAGTAATTTATTTGAAGGAAAAATGACAATTAAAAAAGTTAAAAATATAAATCACATTACTCCTTTTGAAACAACTCAAAATTTTATATTTTGCAGCTTCTCATCAAAATAAATTAATAAAAAATTATGGAATACAATAAACTGCCTGGAACAGATATTGAAGTGAGTAAAATATGTCTTGGAACTATGACTTGGGGAAGACAAAATTCAGAAGCTGATGCATTTGAACAAATGGATTATAGCCTTGATAAAGGTGTAAATTTTTTTGACACTGCAGAACTATACCCTGTTCCGGCTACCCCAGATAGATATGCAAATACAGAAAAAATTATTGGTAATTGGATTATGTCTAGAGCTTCCAGGGATAAAATTATTTTGGCTTCAAAAATTGCTGGCCCAGGAGATTATACAGCTCATATTAGAAAGACAGGTTTTCTTGGAAATTCAATTGAGGAAGGTGTTAATGGAAGTCTGAAAAGATTAAAAACTGATTATTTAGATCTATATCAACTTCATTGGCCAGAGAGGGCGACAAATTTTTTTGGAAAAAGAGGCTTTGATTATATAAATGATGGCTGGGAAGACAACTTTAATGAAATTTTAGAAAATCTAAAAAAAATAGTCGATTCAGGAAAAGTTAGACATGTAGGACTGTCAAATGAAAATTCATGGGGCATAATGAAATATCTAGAGTATTCAAAGACAGGACTTCCAAAAATGATTACAATTCAGAATCCTTACTCTCTTTTAAACAGATTGTTTGAAGTTGGAAGTGCTGAAATTTGCAAAAGAGAAAATGTTGGGCTTCTAGCATATTCTCCATTAGGTTTTGGAGTATTATCTGGTAAATATAGAAATGGGAATATGCCTGAGAATAGTAGATTGAAATTATTCTCAAATCTTGCTCGTTTCAGTAATGAAAAATGTTTTGATGCAACAGAACTCTATTATAATATTGCTACTAAACATAACTTAAGTCTTGCTGAAATGTCATTAGCATTTGTCAATGATAGACCGTTTGTTACTAGTAATATAATAGGTGCAACTTCAATGGATCAACTAAAGGAAAATATAAATAGTATAAATATTAAACTGTCCAAAGAAATTATTTCTGAAATCAACTCAGTTAGTGAAAAAATCCCAAATCCAGCTCCTTAGATTATTCTAATTTTGGATCCGGACCATATAGGTTTTCGCATTGCTCTCCTTCTCTAACAAATAGTATAATTAACCAAATTGGTCCAACTATTGGTAGTATTACTATAAGATACATCCATCCACTTTTTCCGACGTCATGAAGCCTTCTAATTGCTACTGCAATTGACGGAATTAGAACCGCTAGTCCATATCCAATATAAATAGGACCATAACCTATTGCAAATGCTGTTCCTAGAATATTATCCAGATAAAATGATATAATGGAAATAATTGAATTAATTAATACAAACATCCAATATTCTTTTCTTCTAGCCCTTCCATTAAAATCAAAATAAGAATTGATTACTTTTAAATACCATTCCATTTTTTTAATTTACAAACATAAAGGGTAATTACAAAATTTAGTGTTTACAGCATGTTTCAATAAATCAATATAATGAGCTTAGAAAGATCCAAAATATCAATAAAAGAGATACTGAAAATTCTTGAACTAAACTTTGATGTTAAAGGTTCAATTAAAGAACTTGTTGGTGAAGTAGACTATAATTTTAAAGTTGAATCTAAATGTGGTAAAAATTACTTACTTAAAATTTCAGGACCTAATTTTGAATCTGATTATATAGATTTTCAAATTAATCTATTAGAATATTTAAATAAAAATTGTGAAATTGAAATAACTAAAAGTGAACTAACAATTGAAGGAAGTAGGTCTTGTATTGTAAAAGATGGTTTAGGGAGAGATAGGTGTGTTAGACTTTTATCATGGGTTGAAGGAAGGCTCTGGAGTTCAGTAAATCCAATAAATAAATCTTTAAGAAAGGAGTTAGGGTATAAAGCTGCTATACTCTCAAATTCTCTGATTAATTTTAAACATTCTTTTTCCAAAAGAGAAATAGAGTGGGATATTTCTAATTCATTATGGGTTGAGGATCACCTAGATAAATTTGATACTGATCAGAAAAAAATTCTTAAAACGTTTATAATAGATTTTAAAAAAAATCTACCTCTTTACAATGATTTAACAAAGTCAATTATTCATAATGACATTAATGATAATAATATTATTGTTTCAAATGACTTATTAAATCCATCCGTTAAATCAATTATCGATTTTGGTGACTCTGTTTACACTCAAACTATAAATGACTTAGCAGTTACGTGTTCGTATGGAATTATGAATGTAAATGATCCCCTCGCTGCATGTTGCGAAATAATTAGCGGATATAACAACATCTCCAGTATAACTGATAATGAGCTAAAATTATTATATAATTTGATAGCTATGCGGCTTGTGATATCTGTTACAAAATCTTTAATCAATAGATTTAAAGAGCCTGATAATAAATATCTATTAATAAGTGAAAAACCCGCATGGGAATTACTTAAAAAATGGGTTGAAGTTGATTCTGAATTTGCATACTACTCCTATAGAAAAGCTTGTGATCTAAATGCTCATCCTGAACAAAACAACTTTTATAAATGGGCACTAGAAAATCGATTTTCAGTTACTGATTTATTCTCATCTATTAAAAAAAACAAGTTATATAAAATTGATCTTAGCGTAGGTAGTAAATGGATTGGAGGAAGAAATGAAATTGAAGATTTAGAATTATTTCAACATAAAATTGAAAAGCTTCAAAAAAAATATCCTGATAAAATCATTACTGGAGGCTACCTTGAACCACGATCAATTTATTCTTCTAATTCATATGAAAAGATTGGAAACTATGGAGATGAAAGCAGAACTATACATTTGGGGTTAGATTTTTGGCTTCCTCCTGGCACTAAAGTGAATTCAATGTTTGATGGAGAAATTGTTGTAGCAGTTAATGATAAAGGTCATAAAGAATACGGAGGACTTTTAATTCTCAAACATAATATTCAAGATTTAGAATTTTATACTCTTTATGGACATAATACTGTTGAAAGTGTACTAAAAAATAAAGTGGGAAGTAAAGTTAAAAAAGGAGATGTAATTGCAGAAATTGGTAATTATCCAGAGAATGGAAATTGGGCACCTCATCTACATTTTCAAATTATATTATCAATGCTTAATTATAAAATAGATTATCCTGGAGTATGTTATTTTAATCAAATGGAAATCTGGAAAGATTTATGTCCTGACCCAAATCTGCTTTTTAAATCAATCGATCTAGACAATGATAAACATGAATCTGATGAAGAGCTTATAAAATACAGACATAAGAATCTTGGTAAAAGTTTAAAATTACATTATGATAAACCAATTCATATAGTTCGAGGTGAGGGAGTATATTTGATTGACTACTATGGTCGCAAATATCTTGATACAGTTAATAATGTAGCACATGTTGGGCATGAAAATGAATCTGTTGTAAGTGAGGGGCAAAATCAAATGTCAATTCTAAATACTAACTCAAGATATTTACACAAGAATATAAATGATTTTACTAAGGAATTACTAAAAACTCTTCCCAAGGAACTAAGTATCGTTCACTTTGTAAACTCTGGAAGTGAAGCAAACGAATTAGCTGTTAGAATGATGAAATCTCATACAGGGGAAAATGATATTATAGTTTCAGAGCATGGATATCATGGAAACACAAATATTTGTGTTGATATTTCATCTTATAAATTTGATGGTAAAGGAGGAAATGGTGCTCCCGAACATACACATGTTATTCCTATGCCAAGTAAATTTAATGGAAAGTATCAAGGAGAAAATAGTGTTGATGATTATGTTGGTGAAATAGAGAAGTGTATTGAAAATATAAAAACAAAAAAAAGAAAATTGGGTGGGTTTATAATTGAACCCATAATAAGCTGTGGTGGCCAAGTTGAATTACCTAAAGGGTTTCTAAAAAAATCATATGAGATAATTAGAAAAAATGGAGGTATTTGCATTTCAGATGAGGTACAAGTTGGTTGTGGTAGATTAGGTAAATCGTTTTGGGGGTTTCAGCTTCATGATGTAGTTCCTGATATTATTACAATTGGCAAACCTCTTGGAAATGGACATCCTATAGGAGCTGTGGTGTGTACTAAAGAGATAGCAGAAAGCTTTGCCAATGGAATGGAGTTCTTTAATACGTTTGGTGGTAATCCAGTTTCATGTTCAATTGCAACTCAAGTTTTAAAGGTAGTAGAGAATCAGAATCTGCAAGAGAATGCTAAGATAGTTGGAGAATATTTTAAAAAAGAACTTAAAAAATTAACGAATGAGTTTGATTTAATTGGTGATGTTCGAGGTCAAGGATTATTTCTTGGGATTGAGTTAATTGATCAAAAAATGAATTCACTTCAAAAGAAAACTAAATATATAATCAATCGCCTTAAAAAATTTGGTATACTATCCAATCTAGATGGTCCAAAAAATAATGTTATAAAAATCAAACCACCTTTAACATTTCATAAAGATAATTGTGACAAGTTTATTTTTTACATTCGTAAAATACTTAAGGAAGATTATCTAAATAAATAATTATGAAAAAGATACTAAAATACACTAGTCTTGTATTAATACTATTCTTGTGTGTTATTCTTTTCAACACTTTAACCCTTAAATCTGATAAGTTTTTAGTAGAGGAGGTAGATAAGGTTGAAGTTCCTGATGGAGCTATAGATAGATTTACTGGTGCATTAAAATTTAAAACTATTTCTTCTGGGAATACAAAAGAAAATTACGATGATGAGTTTTACAAACTACATGATTATCTAGAAACAAGTTTTCCTTTAGTCTACTCATCATTAAAAAAGCAAACTTTTAATCAAAGTCTTTTATTCAAGTGGGAAGGTGAAAATGAAGAATTAAATCCAATAATGTTAATGTCACACTTAGATGTAGTTCCAGTTGATCAAACTACACTAAATGATTGGGAAGCTCCACCCTTTTCTGGTATAGTCAAGGATGGTATTATCTTCGGAAGAGGAACTCTTGATGATAAAGTCTCAGTTTTAGGAATCCTGGAAGCTGTAGAAAATCTAATAAATAACGGTTTTAATCCAAAGAGAACAATCTACCTTGCTTTTGGTCACGATGAAGAGATTGGAGGAAACAATGGTGCTGGTGTTATCTCTAATTATTTAGAAAAAAAAGGCGTTGAACTCGAATTTGTATTGGATGAAGGTGGTTTTATTTCGGAAGGTTTAATTCCAGGAGTTGATAAACCTGTAGCTATGATTAATGTTGCAGAAAAAGGATATGTATCCTATGAGCTAACTATTAAAACTAAAGGTGGTCACTCTTCTCAACCACCAAGAAATAATACAATTGGATCTCTTGCCACAGCAATAACAAAACTTGAATCAAATCAGTTTAAGTTAAAAATGACCCCTTTAATTAAAACTCAAATTAATATTTTAGGAGCTGAAATGTCTTTTTTGGGTAAGATGTTCTTTGCTAACTCTTGGTTATTTAAAAACTTTCTTCTAGAGGGGTTTAATGCAAAGACTTCAATTGCACCTACGATAATTTCAGGTGGTATTAAAGATAATGTCATTCCAACAACTGCATCGGTAATTATCAATTTTAGAATTATGACTGGTGATGATTCTAATAAAATTAAACAACACATAATAAAAACAATAGATGATGAAAGAATATCAGTTAAAGAAATAAATCCTGCCAATCTTCCATCTCCAGTATCTGACTATAATTCTGATTCATTTAAATTAATACAGAAAACAATATCACAAATTTTTCCAAAAGTAATTGTAACCCCTGGTTTAATAGGTGGTGGTACTGATACTAAGCATTATGAAAAGATATCAAAAAATGCTTACAGATTTTATCCAATGAGAGCAAACAGTGAAAACATAAGTGGTGTTCATGGGATAAATGAAAGAATAAGTATTTCAAATTATAAAGAAATAGTACAGTTTGTATATCAATTTTTGATAAACCAAAATAATAATGACAATGAATAAATTTACCCCCTTACTAATATTTTTATTATTAAATACCTCAATAGTTATGTCACAAAAATATGAGACTCAAGATTATGAAATAGTTAATCAAATTGACAATGTTGAAATTAGATATTATCCTAGCGCACCCATGATTAAAGTATCTGCAGATGTGAGCAGAAATAATAATTTTGGTAAATTATTTAGATATATAACAGGCAACAATGGAAACGATGAAAAAATTGCGATGACAACTCCAGTTTATATGTCAAATGAAAATAGAACTATGGAATTTGTACTACCAAAAAAATTTATTTCTAATGAGCTTCCTGTTCCAAATGATAGTGAGGTTGAAGCTTACATATCAGAACCAAAGTATTTTGCTGCAATTAAATACTCAGGTTATTCAAATAATAGAAAAGAAAAAGGATATAAAAATCAACTTATTAGAATAATTGAGGAGAGTAAACTTAAAATACTAAGTGATCACTATGTCCTCTCTTATGATGCTCCTACAAAATTTTACAATAGAAGAAATGAAATTTTAATTCAAGTGAACTATTCTGATTAAGAATTTCTAAAAATAGTATTTAACTTTTTATTTATTTCAAAAAATAATCTTCCTCAAAATATCATATTCATAAAAGTCAATTAATTCTTTAAAAAACTAATTTTTAAAAAAGTCTTATGTAATAGATTTGAAGCCAATCAATTACAAATCTATATTTATGAATTATTTTAAATCAAAAGTATCTACTTACTTAAGGGTTGTTCTTTTTTCTATTACGGCTCTTATATCTTCCAATATTAGTTATTCTCAAGATTTTGGTGCAGACTTAGTTAGTTCTTATGTTTGGAGGGGAACTCAATTTGGTTCTGGCACTCATATTCAACCATATATGACACTTCAGTCTGGGAAATTTGAAGCTGGTCTATGGGGGAGTTTTCCAACATCAGCTCGAGGTGGTGGTAATGAACTTGACGCATACTTAAGCTATGATTTTGGACCACTAGCAATAACAGTTACAAACTATACTTTTCCTGGAGAAGGAGGTTCGTATTTTGAAGGAGAAGGATTTTTTCAAGGTGATTATACAGAAATAAGTGGATCAACATCTATTATAGGAGTTGACTTAATGGCTGGATATTTTACTGAAGTTAAAGCATTATATATTGAGCTTGGGTTTGCAGCGGGTCCAATTGACATAGCAATTGGTTATGGTGATGATCAAGATGACGCATGGTATGCTAATGGTAGATCAGGATTAGTTAACATATCATTTAGTGGCTCAAAAGAAATAACAATTTCTGAATCATACTCTTTACCCCTCTTTGGATCATTTATTTTAAATCCAGAGGAAGAAGCTGCATTTTTAGTTTTTGGAATTAGTTTTTAAATTTAAATATTATGAAAAAAATAGAAGCAATTATTAGAAAGTCAAAATTTGACGAAGTGGTTAAAGCTCTGCATGATGCAGAGGTATACTTTTTCAGCTACTGGGATGTTACAGGAGTTGGAAATGAAAAAATAGGAAAAGTCTATAGGGGCATTTCATATAGCACTAAAGATATTCAACGAAGATATTTATCAATCATTGTATCAGATTCATTTGTTGACGCTACAATAGATGCCATAATAAAATCTGGAGCTACCGGAAATGTAGGAGATGGTAAAATATTTGTTTTGCCATGTGAAGAAGCTTACAGGATTAGAACAGGAGAAAAAGGAAATAAATCATTTAATTAAAAAACATGGAATTATTAACAACTAATAACGTTTGGATGATGCTATGTGCAGCATTGGTATTCTTTATGCATCTTGGATTTTCATTTTTAGAAATTGGACTTACTAGACAAAAAAATACAATTAATATATTATTTAAAAACTTTTTTATAATCACAATGGGTTTAATCGCTTATTGTTTAATTGGCTTTAATCTTATGTATCCGGGAGATTTCAATATTATTGGAAATGGTATTCTTGGGTTTGCTGGAGCTGGATTAGATTCTGCTACTGCAGCTGACTTAGGATATAATAATGGATACACTTACTGGACAGATTTCTTATTTCAAGGAATGTTTGCTGCTACAGCTGGAACAATAATCTCAGGTGCAGTTGCGGAAAGAATTAAAATAAATTCTTTTATGTTAATTGTCTTTATATATATAACAATAGTTTACCCTATTGTTGGATCGTGGCAATGGGGATCAGGTTTTCTTTCTACTTTAACTGAAAAAGTTGGGTTTTATGATTTTGCTGGTTCAACCTTAGTTCATTCTGTTGGTGGCTGGGCAGCATTAATTATAATCTCTTTGTTAGGGGCTAGAAAAGATAAGTTTGACAGTTCTGGAAACCCAGTTGCAATTCCTGGTTCAAATATTCCTTTATCTGCAGCTGGAGTTCTTATTCTTTGGTTAGGTTGGTTTGGTTTTAATGGTGGATCTGTATTGTCTGCTGACCCAGCTAATACTTCCTTGGTCTTAGTTACTACTTGTCTTGCAGCTGCAGCTGGAGGAATAGGTGCTTCATTATTATCAACATTACTATATAAAAATCTTGATATAACAATGTTTATGAATGGAATTTTGGGTGGTCTTGTAGGAATTACAGCAGGTGCTGATCAAATGGGACCAACAGAGGCGATAATCATTGGTTCAATTGGAGGTGTAATTGTAGTTCTTGGTGTTGCTTTTCTTGATAAGTGTAAACTTGATGATCCTGTTGGAGCTATTCCTGTTCATTTATTTGCAGGTATTTGGGGAACATTGGCTGTCGGTATTTTTGGTGCCTCTGCAGGTTTTAGTCAATTTATGGTGCAACTTGCAAGTGTGGGAATTGTTGGTCTTTTCTGTGTGATATGTACATTAATAATAACCTTAATTGTCAAATCAGTTATTGGTCTTAGAGTTTCTGAACAAGAAGAAGAACAAGGTTTAGATTTAGCAGAACACGGAACAAAAGCATATTTTTCATCTTAATAAACTAATATCTTATATTATTTTCAATTTAAAAGGGGGTCACATGATCTCCTTTTTTGGTTTAATTATAATATATTAGATTTTTAAAATTATGAAAAAAATTATAGTATTAGGATCGGGGCTTGTAGGCAGTGTTATGGCTAATGATCTCGCAAAAAATTACGAGGTTACATCTGTAGATATTTCATCTCAAAATCTAGATAAATTAAAATCAAAAAAAATAGATAAACTTTGTAAAGACGTTTCAAATAAAGATGTTTTAGAAAATTTAATTAAGGATTTTGATTTAGTTATTGGAGCTCTTCCAGGTTTTATGGGATATAACATAATGAAAAGAGTTATTGAAGCAAAAAAAAATATTGTAGATATTTCTTTTTATCCTGAAGATCCTTTTAAGCTAGACAAAATAGCGAAAGAAAATAATGTTGTTGCTGTGATGGATTGCGGCGTGGCGCCTGGAATGGGAAATATTATTTTTGGTCATCACAACAAAACAATGAAAATTACTAACTATGAGTGTCTAGTTGGTGGATTACCTAAAAAAAGAGAATGGCCATTTGAATATCAAGCCGTTTTTTCTCCGATAGATGTTATAGAAGAATATATTCGACCTGCAAGGTATGTACAGAACTCTAAGCTTGTAATAAAAGAAGCTTTGTCAGAGACAGAACTTGTTGACTTTAAAAATATAGGAACATTAGAAAGCTGGAATTCTGATGGATTAAGAACATTAATTAAAACAATGAGTCATGTTCCTAATATGATTGAAAAAACTCTGAGATATCCTGGATGTGTAGAGTATTTAAAAGTGTTAAGAGCCTGCGGATATTTTTCTTACAAACCAGTAGAAATAAATGGAAATAAAATTAGACCAATTGATTTAACATCAAAACTATTGTTTCCTATGTGGGAAATGAAAGAAGGAGATCAGGATTATACAGTTATGAGAATTAAAATTTCAGGTGATGAAAACGGAAAGCAGGTCTGTTACACGTATAATTTATTGGATAAGTATCAAGATAAAACAATTTCAATGGCTAGAACAACAGGGTTTACTTGTACTGCTGTTGCTAATTTAGTTATTGAAGGAAAGTATGACAAAAAGGGCGTATCTCCACCTGAATTTTTAGGTGAGCACTTCAATGAGGTTAATAAATATTTGGAAGATAGAAATGTAATTTATAATGTCAGGAAAAAAGAGTTAAAAATAAATCATTAATGCTATTAAGCAGTAAAATTGCAGTATTGTCAGCTTAATTAAGAAAAATATTATTTATAAATTCATCAAAAATGAAAAAAACATACTTACTATTAATTTTTATTCTAATGTCAGCTTGTACTAATCCAACAAAGGTTGTTTTTTTAGGGGATTCAATCACTGAAGCTGGTATTTATGATAAGGAAGTTGCTATTCCCATGGGTGATACTTTAATTTATCCTCAACACACTGGTTTTATAACTCTACTAAAAGAAAATGTTGGAGATAACATGGAATTAATTGGAAAAGGTATTAGCGGTGATAAAGTGTCAGATCTACTAACTAGATATAAAGAAGATGTTATAGAATTAAATCCTGAGCTTGTTTTCATATATATTGGGATTAACGATGTATGGCATAAATATGATTTTGGTACTGGTTCAGATATTGATCTATATGAGAGGGGGTTGAAAAAAATTATTGCTGATATTAAAAATCAAGGTGCTGAAATAGTTTTATGTACACCAACTGTTATAGGTGAAAGTTCTGGAGAGTTTGTTCTAGGTAATCAATTCAAAGATTTTGAAACAATGGAAAAGATGAATGCAGACTTAAATGATTTTTCAGATGTAGTTAGGAAACTCTCTTCCGAATTTAATACTGGTTTGCTTGACTTAAGAGAAATTTTTATGAATTATATTTCAGATAATAATCCAAATAACGAAGCTGCTGGTATTTTAACTTATGATGGTGTTCATTTAAACGACCAAGGGAATAAAGTTATTGCAGACGAAATGATAAAATTTATAAATTAAATTATCTAAAATTTATAAATTTAGAATTAGATGGAAGATAAAGAGGATGTTTTGGTGATCCATTAAAATTTTTACCAAAACACTTAGGTTTAGATATTATTATTTTTAATTCATCTGGCTCTTTTATTGAATTTCCCCAGGCATAAACTACCACATCAACTTTCATAGCTAAATCCTTCAATGTATTTAAATTTTGCTTTGTTAAACCAATACTCATGTCAAGTATTTTAGAATATGGCGTTATATAGGTGAAGAGGTTTGCTACAAAAAAACCTCCATAATTAAATTCTCTTGTAAAGCTTAATAATCTTCTTATTGTAGGATCATCAATGTTTTCATCAGCAATTGAAGGGTTTAGCATTATGTATAATATCTGAGGTTTATTTAAATCCCAGTGTCTAGATAATTTATATCGATGTTTTTTATCCTTACTGAATTTGGCTTTTCTTAAGATATTATTCTTGATACTTAAGACCATGTCCAAATTTAAATAATGGATTTGCGGAATCAAAAGGTAAATCTTCTAACTGAATATTGACAGTCTCCATAGAGGAGGGTAAATCAAATGGTAGTTTACCAGAAGGCTTGAACTTTCCATAAAGTAAATCTTTTATTATAGTATCATTTGAACCAAAATCTGCGATTATAGAAATAGCATGAGACTCAAGTTCAGTCAAGATTGCAGGTCTACTTAGATTAATGACTATTATTGAAGGTTTTTCTTTCATTATTGAAATATACTCTTCAATTTCTTTATTGGTAAAATTTAATGGTCCTCCACCTAAAAGCAATTCAAACATATATTCATATTCAAATCTTCCATTAGGTGAATTAATCTTTATTACATTTATATCTGCGTCATCATAATTGTGTATATTATTTTTTGATAAAAAATCTTCATTGAATCCATGATAGAAAACCTTTGAACTTTCACTTAACGGTAGTACGTTTTCATGATTTTTCAGTAAAGTCAAAGATTTTTTTTGAGCTTCAATTCCTTTAGCTCTATTAATCTCATTGTCAAATATTTCAAGTTGCTTTGAATCTAGAAATGGATTATCAAATAATCCAAGTTGAAACTTTTGCTTCATGATTCTTGAAACTGACTCATCAATCCTACTTTCCATTATCTGACCTGATTCAATTAATTTTACAAGTTCATTTGTTAAATTTTCGCCTCCTATTAAATCTACTCCTGACATTACTACTTTTTCTAAACGTTCGGAAATATTTAAATTTTCAACTCCATAAGCACTAGCTGGCTTAACAACTTTTCCGTCTGGTAAAATAATGTCAGAAATAATAGCCCAATCTGTACATATTATTCCATCAAATGCATATTTACCTCTAAGTAATCCAAGTAATAATTCACTATTATAACCTGCTCCAACTTCTTCTTTTGTGATTCCAATTGGAAGACTGTAATATGTCATAATTGACGATACTCCTATTTCTATTGCTTCTTCAAAAGGCTTAATATGATATTCAAAATTTCCTCCTCTATAGGATTGAATCCCTGGTGGAAAATGACTATCCTTTCCACCGTCAAGTGCACCACTTCCAGGGAAATGTTTGACCATTGATGCGACAGATTCATCATTTAATATATCTCCTTGCAATCCTGTTATATATGATTTAGTTAAAGATGAGACTAGTTCAGAATCTTCTCCAAAAGTACCATTTATTCTTCCCCATCTTGGTTCAGTTGAAACATCTGCCATTGGACCAAGTGCAAGAGTAACCCCTATTGCCCTATATTCCTTTCTTACAATTTCAGCATATTCTTTTACTAAAGAAAGGTCTCTTGTAGCAGCTAGTCCAAGAGATGATGGCCAAGAAGAGAAAAAAGGTGTAAAAGCATAAGGTCCTATTGTATTTGGAACACCGTGCCTTGGATCTGAAGCTATAGTAATTGGTATTCCTAATCTTGAATTTTCTCCAACCTTTTGAATCATATTTCCCCATTTTAACATATTCTCTTTTGTAACTACATTAAAAATATTGAAATGATTCATATTTAATTCATTCAACATTGTTGACATTTTTGGAACAGCTGCACTAAAAAAATTTCCTTCAACAGGCGATTCAACCATTTCTCCATTCTCTCCCACAAAAGCAATATGTATAAACATCGAGCCAGCTTTTTCTCTTAGGGTCATTTTAGAAATCAAATCACTAACTCTATCATCAATAGATTGAGTTTTATCTTCATAAACATCAAGTTTTCCATTTTTGTTTAAATCACGATATTCTTGATTGTTACATGATAAAATTGGAAAGAATAGTAAAAGGCATATTATTTTTTTCACATTTAAATATACCTATAAATATCTATAATTGTTTTGAAGATACCATTGTGGCAAAAGATTTTTTATCTGGATGAACTATAATTACTAAATTATTCAATGCTAGAAGTTAAAATTAGTCGGTAAAATTAAATAAATTTGCTCATATTTAAATTATGAAAGATTTAATAATTATTGGTGCAGGACCAATTGGATTATCCTGTGGGATTGAAGCAAAAAAAAATAATCTTGAATATCTTATTATAGATAAAGGAATGCTTGTAAATTCTATTTTTAATTATCCAACCAATACAACTTTCTTTTCGACTTCTGATAAACTTGAGATTGGAGATATCCCTTTTATTTCTCATAATGTAAAACCAACAAGAACTGAAGCTTTGGAATACTATAGAAGAGTCTCTAATAGTTGGAAATTAAACTTAAGCCTCTATAATGAAGTATTAAAAATTAAAAATGAAAATGATTATTTTTCAATAACTACTCAAAACGGAAAGTTTGAATCAAGAAATATTGTTATTTGTACAGGGTTCTATGATATTCCATATTTATTAAATATTCCTGGAGAAAATCTAGATAAAGTTCTGCATTATTATAATGAATCACATCCTTATTATCAAATGGATATAGCAATTGTTGGTGCTGGTAATTCTGCTGTAGATGTTGCTCTTGACACATATAGAAAAGGTGCAAAAAGCGTTACTATGGTTATACGAGAAAATGAAGTCGGAGAAAATATAAAGTATTGGGTCAAACCTGACATTATGAATAGAATAAACAACAAAGAAATACAAGCTTATTTTAATTCAGAAATTACTGAGATAAAAGAGAGAAACATAACCGTTAAAACTCCAGAAAAAAGTTTAGAGTTAAAAAATGATTTTGTGCTTGCAATGACAGGATACCAACCAAACTATAATTTATTAGAGAATCTAAATGTAAAAATCCTAGATGATGAATTTAAAACTCCTTCTTATAATGAAAAAACAATGAAAACAAATATAGAGGGTGTGTTTTTAGCTGGAGTTATCTGTGGAGGGCTTAAGACCAACGAATGGTTTATTGAAAACTCTCGTGAACATTCAAAAAAAATTATATCTCAAATAATTAAAGACTAGAATTTTTATATATTTTTCCCTTCTTCATAACTAAATCAACATTTTGAAGGAGTGAGATATATTTCAAAACATTTCCCTTTACAGCTATTATGTCTGCTTGTTTTCCAACAGATATTGTACCAACATTTTCAGAAACTCCCATGAAGAAAGAAGGCCAATAAGTTGCTGATTTTATTGCATCAAGGGGATCAACCTCCATAATATTAACCCAAACATCAAGTTCATTCCATGTACTCTGAGAATGAAATTTCATTGGTATTCCACTGTCGGTACCAATCATCATAACTACACCAGAATTTCTTAGTTGGTTAAACTTTGTTTTTAAAGTAGGTTTTCTAATTGGTGTGAGTTGAAAATAAGGTAATTCTCCTGGTTTTTTTATTGAGTTCTTGATGTCTATAATTATCGAATCTGGCAAACCTAAATGCCATGAATTATTATCTAAATGCTCATTACTTTTTATTACATCTGTATAATTATACAATCCCTCAATTGTTGGTGTCCAAAATAACGGACCAATATTCATTTGACCTGTCCTCTCATTAATCATCTCTATAACATCATCCGGATATTTTGGAGCTGAAGAGAGTCCTGTGTGTTCAAAATTATCAATACCTGCTTTTAGACCCAATCTAATTTCTTCAGGTCGATGAGAATGAGCAATTACTTTAAGATTGTTTTTATGTGATTCATCTACAATTGCAGATAACTCTTCAAATGTCATTTGATCTTGATCAATAAGCTTAATTACATCTACTCCAGCATTCGCAAGAGTTCTAATTTTATTTCTAGCATCCCTCTCACCATTTACCCCCCATCTAAACTGTTCAGTTCCAGGATAAGGTTGTTTCTGAATAAATGGACCACTTACATACATAGTTGGACCTGGGATCTCTTCTAAATTTATTTTATCTCTAACAATTAAGCTCTCTTCAAGTGGACCTCCTAAATCTCTTGCACTTGTAACACCTGCCATAAGAAGTTGGTGAGCAGAAGAAGGCATAATTACATCTTTAAACAATTTTGGATAGGTTCGATCCCAATAGTCATAGTCTGAGTGACCGTTAATCATTAAATGTACATGCATATCCCAAAGACCAGGCATTACTGACATTCCTTCAGTACTAATTATTTCATAATCACTGCTAATCTCTATTGAATTTGTTGTTCCAACTTCAATAATTGTTTCATCTTCTATCAAAATAACACTATCATGGATAGGAACATTTCCATATCCATCAATTAGTGTTCCTCCAACTAAGGCTTTTTTCTGTGCAATTGAAAACAAAGAGGAGATTAGTGCTATAAATAAAAATATTTTTTTCATGTTTAAATTTAAGAATTTATTGATTTGGCTAAGAGACTATGAAAATGATGAACACCTTTCTCCTTTGTAGGAGAAAACCTTCCCGTTTTATAAAATCTTGAATTAATTCCTTTTTGTACTCCTTCAACAACAAATTCATCTTCACGTTCTACTTTATCAAGAGATGCTCCAGCCCCTGTTTCTAGTTTTGATTCATCAAAAACATAGGTTAGAAACTGAACTTTTGTTTTTTTATTACTAATTGGTTTTACTATGTTTATAGACAGTCCCCAAGGATAAAAATTAAGCATAATATTTGGGTATAACCAGTAATAATATGCTGCAACATTTTTTCCAAAATCAATATGTGATTCTGGAATATCGAAGACTTCTTCACCATCTTTAGCATAACCTACTTGAAGATTATAATTTTCAAAAATTTCTGTATCATAATTGCCATAGTCTAAAATATTATTAAGGTCATTATGAACAAAGGGAATATGAAAACCTTCAAGGTAATTATCACAATACAGAGCCCAATGAGAATTAACTAAATAGTCTTTACTTAAATCACTTCTGAAAGTAAGTTTATCTAGTGGTATAAAACTTACTCTTTCTGAAATTTGATTAAAAACTAATCCTATGTCAAAGCTTGGTTCTAAACCTACAAATAAAAAAGGTCCTAAATTTTTAATTTGAAATTCTTTTAAATTATCACATTCCCGAGGAAAATTCTCTGCTTCATCAAATTCTGGCATTGATTTAAATTTTCCATCTAAATTAAATTTTCTGCCATGATACATACATTTTAAATCATTGAGTTTACACCTATTATTTACAATTATGTTAGCTCTATGAGTACAGACATTAGTTAAACATTTATAATCATCTTTATCATCTTTAATTAATATTAAAGGTTCATCTATATAGTCTTTAATGAAGTCAAAAGGATAAACATTTGTATTGATTGTTAGTATTGATTCATGTTCAATTAATTGCCATGATCTATAGAAAACCTTTTCTTTTAATTGATCAAAGTGTATATCAGATTTATAGAATTCTGATGGAAGAGTTTCCGCAATTTTAATGTTATTTTCAACCTTAATTTTTTTCATTCGTATAGTTAAAAGTTTATTAAAGTCTAACATACTTAGCTTAAGTATTAATTATACAACTTAGATTTATTGAAAATTAAAACATTTTTTATGGAAAGAAGAAAATTTTTACAAAATACTTGTCCAACTGTAACATTTGCTTTTTTTGGACTTTCTTTTGTTCAAGCCTGTTCCAAATCTGATGATGAAGCTTCTTCCTATGATTCAAATTCTAATGGTAATTCAAATGATCCATACGGAAATGATTCTCAAACTACCAACGGAATAACTGTAAGTGGAAATACAATCACTTTAGATTTAACTAATTCTAACTTTAGTAATTTGACGAGTCCAGGGGACTTTGTTAATTTAACATCTGTGGACTTACTTGTTCTAAAAATATCTAATTCTGAATTTAGAGCTTTTAACAACTGTTGTCCTCACAATGGCTCAAAGAATGCCTGGTCTTATTCTAACGAGAAATTTCAGTG